>Ga0213820_1000110_pt1 | contig 83508 bp, 68 predicted proteins | sample MC6MC0910MG_FD_179889 | JGI IMG/M metagenome (GOLD analysis project Ga0213820, IMG submission 179889) | Enriched soil aggregate microbial communities from Iowa State University, Ames, United States - MC6-MC0910-MG | ecosystem: Environmental > Terrestrial > Soil > Unclassified | place: USA: Iowa...
GTATCAACGACGGCACCGAAGCCAGCATCGACAAGGCCCTGCTGGGCAAGATCGACCTGATCGTCACCACCACCGGTAACGTCAACGTCTGCGATGCCAACATGCTCAAGGCCCTGAAGAAGCGTGCCGTGGTCTGCAACATCGGCCACTTCGACAACGAGATCGACACCGCCTTCATGCGCAAGAACTGGGCCTGGGAAGAGGTCAAGCCGCAGGTGCACAAGATCCACCGCACCGGCGCTGGCAGCTTCGACCCGCAGAACGACGACTACCTGATCCTGCTGGCCGAAGGCCGTCTGGTCAACCTGGGTAACGCCACTGGCCACCCAAGCCGCATCATGGACGGTTCGTTCGCCAACCAGGTGCTGGCACAGATCTTCCTGTTCGAGCAGAAGTACGCCGACCTGTCGGCCGAGAAGAAAGCCGAGCGCCTGACTGTTGAAGTACTGCCCAAGAAACTCGACGAAGAAGTGGCCCTGGAAATGGTCCGCGGCTTCGGCGGCGTGGTTACCAAGCTGACCAAGCAGCAAGCCGACTATATCGGCGTGACCGTCGAGGGCCCGTTCAAGCCGCACGCCTACCGCTACTAAGTAGTCGCAGGCAACGCTTCGCAACGATGCCCAAGCCAGGCCGGCCCACACCGCCCTGGCTTTTACTTGCAGCCTGCCGCTTGAAGCAGGCTGCTTGAGGAACGAGTAATGTCACAAGAACGCCGCTACAGTTTCGAGTTCTTCCCGACCAAGACCGACGCCGGTCACGAAAAGCTGATGGGCGTCGCCCGCCAGCTGGCCACCTACAACCCGGACTTCTTCTCCTGCACCTACGGTGCCGGTGGCTCGACCCGCGACCGCACGCTGAACACCGTGCTGCAGCTGGAAAGCGAAGTGAAGGTACCGGCCGCACCGCACCTGTCGTGCGTGGGCGACTCCAAGGACGACTTGCGCGCCCTGCTGGCGGAATACAAGGCTGCCGGCATCAAGCGCATCGTCGCCCTGCGTGGCGACCTGCCATCGGGCATGGGCATGGCCAGTGGCGAACTGCGCTACGCCAGTGACCTGGTCGAGTTCATCCGCCAGGAAACTGCTGACCACTTCCACCTGGAAGTGGCCGCTTACCCGGAAATGCACCCACAGGCGCGCAATTTCGAAACCGACCTGGCCAACTTCGTGCACAAGGTCAAGGCTGGCGCCGACAGCGCCATCACCCAGTACTTCTTCAACGCCGACAGCTACTTCTACTTCGTCGAGCGCACACAGAAGCTGGGCGTGGACATCCCGGTGGTACCCGGCATCATGCCGATCACCAACTACAGCAAGCTGGCGCGCTTCTCCGACGCCTGTGGCGCCGAGATCCCGCGCTGGATCCGCAAGCAGCTGGAAGCCTATGCCGACGACACCGCCAGCATCCAGGCATTTGGCGAAGAAGTGATTACCCGCATGTGCGAACAGCTGCTGCAAGGCGGCGCACCGGGCCTGCACTTCTACACCTTGAACCAGGCCGAGCCAAGCCTGGCGATCTGGAACAACCTGAAGCTGCCGCGCTGAAACTTTTTGGCAAAGTCTGCTTAAGAAATGATTAAGGCTTTGGTCATAGACTAAAGCCTTATTCATTTCCGGGTTACAGGTCTTGCCAGCCATGCAGCATCCCCAGCCATCGCGCCCACAACTTGTCTACCTGGCTTTTGGTCCGGCAACCTACCATCAGGAAGCCTGCTTCAGCATCGTCAGCGCCCTCGCCCACCTGGGGCCGGCAGCAGGCGAAGCCATGGACATCCAGGTATACACCGACAACCCGCAGCCCTACGCCAGGCTGCCCGTCACGGTCCACTTGCTGGACGAAGCCACGCGCCAGGCATGGAACGCCCCACACGGTTATCATTTTCGCAGCAAGCATGTGCTGCTGCGCCAAGTGCTGCAGCAACACCCGCTGGCCGTGCTGATCGACACCGACACCTTCTTCCGCACATCGCCGCTGCAGCTGTTCGCCCGGGTGGCCCCTGGCAAGCTGCTGTGCAATGCCATCGGCCCACGCTATGGTGCGAACCAGAAGTGCCTGCTGTACAAGAGCCTGCTGTCCATATTGCAAGCCCGGGGCCTGGCCGACTGCCAGATGCCACTGGTCAACTCTGGGGTAATCGGCCTCACGGCAGCGGACGCCAGCACCCTGGACCGTTCCATCGACATGATGGACGAGTTCCACCCGCTGGCGCGCGAGGCGTACACACTCGAAGAGTTCTGCCTGGCGGTGGCGGCCTACCGCAAACTGGAGCTGGCCGAGTGCACCGATGTCATTCACCACTACTGGAGCCGCAAGGCGCAGTTCCGCGCCAAGATCCAGGCCTGGTTGCGCAAGCACGGCCATGACCCGCTGAGCCAGGCGGCGCTGGCCGACGTCGCCTTGGTCAATGACCAGCTACCACGGCCGCCTGCCCTGCACCGCCTGGGCTACAAGGCGCTGAGCCTGACCCTGCCGCGCCACGAACGCCAGTTTGCCCGCGAGCTGTTGTATGGGTGCTACCCCTACCCCAACGAATTCGACCTCGCCTGCGCGCCGGCCTGGTGGGACAAGGCCCTGGAGAACCTCAATGCCCGTCATGGCCAGATGCAGCCCGAGCAACTGCGCCAGTGCTTGCGCCACCCGGGGTTGCGCCTGTCGTTGGGCGAACGGCGCAAAGAGATCGAGGTGCATCTGCTCAGAGCATCGCAAGGCTGATACGCCCGCCACCCCATTGCCTTACACCATCCCTGCGGGAGCGGGCATGCCCGCTCCCGCAGATCAGTTTCTGAGCAGGACAATTACCCCACAAGATCGCGGCCGCTTTGAATATCAGGCCTCTGGCCTTGATTCGGCCGAGCGCGTAATCTCCGGCCATGCCACTCGTCGCCCGCCTGTTCTGGATCCTGCTGCTCGCCTGCCTGAGCCCGTTGGCACTGGGCGAGCGCCTGCGCCTGGTATCCGATGACTGGGCGCCCTACATTTATCAGCACGATGGCCAACCACGCGGTATCGACTACGAAGTCACCACCGAGGTATTAAAACGCCTGGGTGTCGAAGTGGAATGGCAGTTCCTGCCGTGGAAGCGCTGCCTGGCAATGATCGAGCAAGGTCTGGCCGACGGCATTCTGGACATCTTCCAGAGCGAAACCCGGCGCCCCTATCTGGTGTACGCCCCCGAGCCCTTGTCGGAGGTCGAGTTCGTGCTGTTCCAGGCCCGTGCACGCCGCCATGCCGTGGCCGTGCCTGAAGACCTCACAGGCCTCACCGTAGGCACCTCGCCCGGCTACGCCTATGGCGCTGCGTTCAACCTGGCCACGCATTTTCGACGTGAAGCGGCGCCGACACAGGAAGCCAACTTCGGCAAACTGCTGCTGGGCCGTATCGACCTGGCAATCACCGACCGCGTGGTCGGGCATTACCTGATCCAGCAGCTGGGCATGGAGCAGCAAGTCGAGGAACTGCCGCTGGTGATCAACCGCCAGGCCCAGTACCTGGGGCTGGTGCGCAAACCGGGGCGCGAAACACTGGCCCTGGCCTTTGCCGAAGAACTGCAGCGTTTCAAGCAGGAACCGGCCTTTGCCGCCATAAGCCACCGGTACACAGGCGACATCGGAAACATTCTCAACGCCGTTGAGCAGCAGGAAAGCAGCACAGCGCGATAGCTCTGTTATACTCGGGCCTTCCCGCCCGGCTCACGCCCGGACGCTCGGCCTCGCAACAGGCATCCCGATCGGCACCGACGCGCCTTCGCGTCACCCTCCGTTTCCCGGATGTGCAGTGAAAGCCCAGCTGGACCGGACGCGATCGCATCCCACCGATGCCCGTCGCGCCAGGCAGAACATCCCAACGGGCCCAGCCCACACGAGAACAGGATCGCCCATGTCCTTTGCTTCCCTCGGTCTCTCCGAGGCTCTTGTCCGCGCTATCGAGGCTGCGGGCTATACCCAGCCGACCCCCGTGCAACAGCGGGCGATTCCCGCCGTGTTGCAAGGCCGCGACCTGATGGTTGCCGCACAGACAGGTACTGGTAAAACCGGCGGCTTCGCCCTGCCGATTCTCGAGCGCCTGTTCCCGGCCGGCCACCCCGACAAGTCGCAGCGTCACGGCCCGCGCCAACCGCGCGTGCTCGTCCTGACCCCGACCCGCGAGCTGGCAGCCCAGGTGCACGACAGCTTCAAGGTCTATGCCCGTGACCTGCCACTGGTCAGCGCCTGCATCTTTGGCGGCGTTGGCATGAACCCGCAGGTCCAGGCGATTGCCAAAGGCGTTGACGTGCTGGTTGCCTGCCCGGGCCGCCTGCTCGACCTGGCCGGCCAAGGCAAGGTCGACCTGGCCCACGTGGAAATCCTGGTGCTCGACGAAGCCGACCGCATGCTCGACATGGGCTTCATCCACGACGTCAAGAAGGTACTGGCCCGCCTGCCATCCAAGCGCCAGAACCTGCTGTTCTCGGCCACCTTCTCCAAGGACATCACCGACCTCGCCGACAAGCTCCTGCACAACCCGGAGCGTATCGAGGTCACGCCGCCGAACACCACCGTCGAGCGTATCGAGCAGCGCGTCTACCGCCTGCCCGCCAGCCACAAGCGTGCGCTGCTGGCACACCTGATCACCCTGGGTGCCTGGGAACAGGTATTGGTGTTCACCCGTACCAAGCACGGCGCCAACCGCCTGGCCGAGTACCTTGAAAAACAAGGCCTGACCGCCGCCGCGATTCACGGCAACAAGAGCCAGAACGCCCGCACCAAGGCCCTGGCCGACTTCAAGGCCAACAGCGTGCGCGTACTGGTCGCCACCGACATCGCCGCCCGCGGCCTGGACATCGACCAGTTGCCCCACGTGGTCAACTTCGAGCTGCCGAATGTCGAGGAAGATTACGTACACCGTATCGGTCGTACTGGCCGCGCCGGTCGTTCGGGCGAGGCCATTTCGCTGGTCGCACCGGATGAAGAAAAGCTGCTCAAGAGCATCGAGCGGGTAACCCGGCAGAAGATCGCGGACGGCGACCTGATGGGCTTTGACGCCAGCCAGGTGGAAGCCGAGAAACCCGAAGTACGCGAGCGCCCGCAGGGCAACGGCCGTGGCGGTCGCAACCAGCAGGCCCGTGGCGAAGGGGGTAAAGACTCCAACGGCGGCCGCAAGGACAAAGGCAAGGATAAAGGCAGGGCCAAGCCACAGGCTGCCGACAAGCCGGCCGACAAGGAAAAGAGCGGCGACAAGCAACAGCAGCCGCGTAAACCGCGTGACAAAAAGCCGCGCCAGCCACAGCAGCAGGCCAGCAGCGAGCCTAAAGCACAGGGTAACCGCGACCCGGAAGTATTCCTGGACGACGACGTCGACAACTTCGGCAACCGTGCCGACTATGTCAGCCCGTACCAAGGCAAGAACCAGGGCCGCAATCGCCGCCCAGGCGGTGGTGCTGGCCAAGCCCAGGGTACCGGCCAACGCAGCAACACCGGGGGCCAGGGCCAGGCGCGCAGTGGCGGCCAGCAACGCAATGGTGGCAGTGCCGGCGGCGAAAAACGCCCGCCCCGCGCCAACAACGGTGGCGGTGCCCGTCGTGATGGCGGCGGTGGCCGTGGTCGCCCGAACCGTGACGATTCTGCCCGGCAAGAGCCGGCCGTGAGCAACCAGCGCCAGCCGGAAAAACAGCCAGTGATCATCCGCAAGGAATCCAAACTCGACCGTTTCCCGACACCTGAGCAACTGGATGACCTGCCAAGCCGCCCGCGCGGTGAGCGCCCGGCGCTACTGACCCGCAAGGGCTGATAGAAAGCATGAGGGGGCCGCTTTGCGGCCCGTTCGCGGCACAAGGCCGCTCCTACAGGTATTGCGCAGATTTTACATACTGCGCAATACCTGTAGGAGCGGCCTTGTGCCGCGAACGGGCTGCGAAGCAGCCCCCTCGGTCTTTCACTTAAAGCAGATTACTTCTGCTTCACACCTTCAACACTGATATCCAGGTCCAGGGTCTGCGAAGTCGCGCCTGGGCCTTTGATGCCGAAGTCGTTCAGGTTAAGGGTGGTGGTGGCGTTGAAACCAGCGCGCTCACCGCCCCATGGGTCCTTGCCTTCACCGTTGAAGGTGGCCTTGAAGGTGACCGGCTTGGTCACGCCGTGCAGGGTCAGGTCGCCGGTCACGTCAGCAGTCTTGTCGCCAGTCGACTTGACGGCGGTGGAAACGAACTTGGCTTCAGGATACTTCTTCACGTCAAGGAAGTCGGCGCTGGCGATGTGCTTGTCACGCTCGGCGTGGTTCGACCACAGGCTGGCGGTTTTCAGGTCGACGCTGATCTTGCTGGCTTCAGGCTTGGCGCTGTCCCAGGTGAAGTTGCCGTCGAAGTCCTTGAAGGTACCGTGAATGAAGCTGTAACCCAGGTGGCTGATCTTCCAGTCAACGAACGCGTGCTGGCCTTCCTTGTCGATCTTGTACTCGGCAGCCATGACCTGGCCGGCGGAAAGCAGAGCGGTACCGAGCGCCAGAGCGGCAAAAGTCTTTTTCAACATCCTTATTTCCTTCCTATGCAATTGTGGTGGAGAGTCAAGCTTTGCGGCCCAACATGCGAGTCAGGGTCGCGTCACGGTCGATGAAATGGTGCTTGAGCGCTGCCAGGGCATGCAGCACGGCAAAAATCACCAGGCCCCAGGCCAGCCAGAGATGAACCACACCCGCAACATCTGCCTGGTCAGGCAGGTCGCTGATCAGTGCCGGCACTTCGAACAGGCCAAACACCGGAATGCCGACGCCGTCGGCGGTAGAAATCAGGTATCCGGCAGCCATTACCGCAAACAGACCCAGGTACAGGGCCAGGTGGCCAAGCTTGGCCGCCAGGCGTGTGACTGCGCCATGGTTGGCGGGGGCCGGTGGTGGCGGGCTGATGAAACGCCAGACTACCCGCAGCAGCATCACCGCCAGCAACACCAGGCCGATGCTTTTGTGCAGGTCCGGGCCGGCTTTGCGCCAAGGGCTGTAATAGTCGAGGCCGACCATCCACAGGCCCAGGCCGAACAGGCCGAAGACTGCCAGCGCCACGCCCCAGTGCAGGATGATGCTGACCACGCCGTAGCGAGATGGTGAATTGCGCAGTTGCATGTTGGCGTGTATCCCCGTGAAAGCTGTGCACAGACTAACGCGTAACGTATCGAAGAAAAGCGGAAAAAGTTGCTTCGGTTTATCGAGAAATCCGATATGTATTCTGTAAGCTTGCCATTAAGGAAACATTAACGATAGTCGGGGAAGTAGAGGATGCCAGTACAGGCCTCTTCGCAGCACAAGGCTGCTCCTACAGGGGTATGCGGTGCCTGTAGGAGCAGCCTTGTGCTGCGAAGAGGCCGGCACTGTCGATCAATCAGCCAGCCTTGGCCTGGCTACTGGCCACAGGTTTCTTGGTCGGCTCGGATTTGGCAGTTGCCTTCTTCGTTTCGGCCGGCTTGCGCGCCGGCGCATGCTTGGCCGGGGCAGCCTTGGTTGCCGCAGGCTTGGCTGCCGCTTCCTTGGTGACAGGTGCAGGCGCTGCCGGAGCTGGCGCGGCCTGGGGAGCAGGCGCAGGTGCCGGCGCCACTTCCTCTGCCTTGGCGATTGGCTCAGCCTTCACCTCTGGCGTATCCGCCCCGCCAAACAGGCGTTTGAAGAAACCTGGCTTGTCCTGCCTGGCCTCTTCGGCCTGCTTCGGCTCAGCCTTGACCGGCGGTTTGTCAGCCTTGTCGGCCTTGTCGGACGAACCACCGAACATATTGGAGAAGAACCCGCCCTTGCTGTCCTTGGCCGCAGCTGCACCTGCTGCAGCTGCCGCCGCAACCGGCACCGCCTTGGCGGGGTCGAACGACTTCCCGGCCAACAGGTCCTGTGCTTGGCTGGCCGCACGCTGGCCACTGCGCAGGGCGCCTTCCAGTGTGCCCGGGTACAGGGCATCGGTGTGTTCACCGGCAAAGGTGATGCGCTGCACCGGGCGCTCCCACAGGCGCCAGTATTTGCTGATCTGCCCCGGGCCATAGGCCAGGTAAGCGCCGCCGGTACCGGCGTCAGTGCTGTAGCGCTTGACCTCGTAACCGGTGAAGGCACCACGGGCCTGCGGGTAGAACGCATGCAGGCGGATCAGCACCTGATCGACCATCTGCTTGTCGCCGAACGCCTGCAGCAGGCGGGCGTTGTCGCCGGAAAGGTTGATCACCACGTTGGCGCCGCCCTTGAGCGCTGGCTCGATCCACAGCATGCCGAGGCCGGCGTTACTGAAGATTTCGCCCGACATGCGCGCGCGGCTTTCCCACACGGGCTTCTTGAACTTGAGCATCAGCTGGTCGCGCCAGCCATAGTTGGTGCCTCTGAGCGCCGCCACGTGCTGGGTGTCCAGGCCCGGGGTCATCTGGATCTTGGCCAGGGCACGCAGCGGCACGGCCATGACCAGGTAATCAGCCTGGTAGCCGACGCTGCCGACTTTTACCGTTACGCCATCCTTGTCCTGGACGATGGCGGTGACCGGCGAGCTGGTCTTGATGGTCTTCAGCTGCTTGACGAAGGCCTGGGCCAGCACCGGGCTGCCACCGGGCAGGCGCGCGGCACGCAGGTCACGGTCGCTGACACCGCGGTACACACGGTTCTGCTGGGCGAAATACAGCAGCGAGAGGCGCGACGGTTCATCGTAACGGGTACGGATCTGCTGGTTGACCAACTGACGGGCGGTGGCAGGCAGTTGCAGTTTGTCCAGCCAGGTGGAGACGTTGATCTGGTCGAGGGCGAACAGCGTGCTGGTTGCCTGCGGGTTCAGCGGGTCATCGATCGAACGGGCCAGGTCATCGAGGGTTTTCTCGTAGCGCTTGAGCGCTTCGGCGGTAGCCGGTTGCTTGGTGGCCAGGTCGGCGGCGCTGAAGTACTCACCGTCGATCAGGTAACCGGGTGTACGCACGAACTCCGGTGCCGGCAGTGTTTCAAGCTTGAAACGGTCAAGGTACTGGTTGAGCACCGGTTGCGCCTTGGCATTGCCGATCCACTCGCTGGTGGCCAGGCCAGAACGCCCGCCCATGCCCGACTTGGCTTCCAGCAGGGTCACCTGCCAGCCTTTGTTTTGCAGCTCGTACGCTGCCGTCAGGCCCGCCAGGCCGCCACCCACGACAATCGCCGTGGGCGTCTTGTCCTTAGCCAGCGCGGCGCCGCTGGAGACACCAATCAATACCAACGCGCACAGGCGCACCCAAGCAGCAGCCATGTCGGCGGACTCCGAGTCAGAGGTTACAAACGGGGAGAGGCAGGAATGCCCCGGGAAGATGCGTTAAGAATACGTCAGGTCCGACCACCCTGCCAGCGCAGTGACATCAAGTCCTTTTGGCAACTGACATTTTTGCCAGTAGCCATGTCACACGGCGGCAGGCGAAGCTGGCGAAACTGGCCAGAAGCCCCGCCAGGAGGGCATGCGCATGATCTTCGAGGAGCACTTCCAACACGTCGAACGGCAGTTTCTGTGGCACAAAAAGACGCTGCATACAGCCTCCGGCCTGAGTATCCGCTCCAACAGCACCTCATGGACCGGCTTTCATGAAGCGTTCAGGGGTGAAGACGGTACCGAACTGGTCATCGGGGAACACAGCGACGTGGAAATCGTGTTCGCCCAGGAAGTCGAGTGCCTGCGCCTGGAATACTACGTAGTCAGCGACTTTCTCTGCGACGACCTGCACATGCTGTTCGATGCTGAAAGAGTAGATTGCGACCTGGCCACCCCGATACCGCGCAACTTCTACTGGCTCACCGTGGAAGGCAGCGGGTTTCGCGACCTGCGCCCTGGCCCCATCGCCACGAACCCCTACCACCAGGTGATCGACGGCCCCTTCCGCCGCCTGACCATCTCCACTTCGCAGGCCGGTACCGTGCACATCCGGCGGCTCGAATGGACCGGCACCCACCGCCATTGAAAGGCAGCGGTTGTCCTGCCTTGCCGCATTGCTTAGGCTTACGCGGTCGAACCACGCCGCAAAGCCAGGAGAAGTGCCCATGGGCCTCAATGATCAGTGGATGCAACGCGACCTCAAGGTTCTGTGGCACCCCTGCACCCAGATGAAAGACCACGAGCAGCTGCCGCTGATCCCGATCAAGCGCGGCGAAGGCGTGTGGCTGGAGGACTTCGAAGGCAAACGCTACCTGGACGCGGTGAGCAGTTGGTGGGTCAATGTGTTCGGCCACGCCAACCCGCGCATCAACCAGCGCATCAAGGACCAGGTCGACCAACTGGAGCACGTGATCCTGGCCGGTTTCAGCCATCAGCCGGTCATCGAGCTGTCCGAGCGCCTGGTGGCCATGACCCCGGCCGGTCTCGACCGGGTGTTCTACGCCGACAACGGCTCGTCCTGCATCGAAGTGGCGCTGAAGATGAGCTTCCACTACTGGCAGAACGTCGGCAAACCGGACAAGAAGCGCTTCGTCACCCTGACCAACAGCTACCACGGCGAAACCATCGCCGCCATGTCGGTAGGTGATGTGCCGCTGTTCACCGAAACCTACAAGGCGTTGCTGCTGGACACGATCAAGGTGCCTAGCCCCGACTGCTACCTGCGCCCAGAGGGCATGAGCTGGGAAGAGCACTCGCGCAACATGTTCGCCGCCATGGAGCAGACCTTGGCCGAGCACCACGCCTCGATCAGCGCCGTGATCGTCGAGCCGCTGATCCAGGGTGCCGGCGGCATGCGCATGTACCACCCGGTGTACCTCAAGCTGCTGCGCGAGGCCTGCGACCGCTACGACGTGCACCTGATCCACGATGAAATTGCCGTGGGCTTTGGCCGTACCGGCACGATGTTCGCCTGCGAACAGGCCGGCATCCGGCCAGACTTCCTGTGCCTGTCCAAGGCCCTGACCGGTGGCTACCTGCCGCTGGCCGCCTGCCTGACCACCGACAAGGTCTACCAGGCGTTCTATGACGACTACCCGACCCTGCGCGCGTTCCTGCACTCGCACAGCTACACCGGCAACCCGCTGGCGTGCGCTGCGGCGCTGGCGACCCTGGACATTTTCCAGCAAGACAACGTGATCGAGGCCAACAAGGCCCTGGCCACGCGCATGGCCACCGCCACTGCGCACCTGGCCGATCATTCTCACGTTGCCGAAATCCGCCAGACCGGCATGGCCTTGGCCATCGAGGTGGTCAAGGACAAAGCTGGCAAGGTGGCCTACCCCTGGCAGGAGCGACGTGGCCTGAAGGTGTTCGAACACGCCCTGACCCGCGGCGCCCTGCTACGGCCGTTGGGCAGCGTGGTGTACTTCCTGCCGCCGTACGTGATCACCCCGGAGCAGATCGACTTCCTTGCAGAAGTTGCCAGCGAAGGCATCGACATCGCCACCCGCGACAGCGTCAGTGTTGCCGTGCCGGCCAACTTCCACCCCGACTTCCGCGACCCGGGCTAGGCCCGGCAATTCGCCACACCACTTTTCCTGTGGGAGCGGGCGTGCCCGCGAACAAGGGCGAAGCCCTTGCCAGGCACCGCAGCGCCTGATTCGCGGCGGTTCGACGCATCGACACGCCCGCTCCCACAGGGAATCTGTGTCTCTCTATTTACCGAGCAAACCCATGAGACTTTCCCGCTTCTTCATCGACGCCCCCCTGAGCCTTGGCGAGCACGACCTGCCCGAAGCCCAGGCCCACTACATCGGCCGCGTACTGCGCATGGCCCCCGGCGACGCCGTGCAGCTGTTCGACGGCAGCGGCCAGGAATACCTCGGCCAATTGCTTGAAGTGGGCAAGAAAACCGTACGCGTCAGCCTCGGCCGGGCCCTCGCCGGCCAGGCCGATTCACCGTTGCACGTGCACCTCGGCCAGGGCCTGTCCCGTGGCGAGCGCATGGACTGGGCGATCCAGAAAGCCACCGAGCTTGGCGCCAACGAGATCACCCCGATCGTCAGCGAACGCTGCGAAGTGCGGTTGAAAGACGAGCGCGCCGACAAGCGCCTGGCCCACTGGCGCCAAGTGGCGATCAGCGCCTGCGAACAATGCGGCCGCTCCACCTTGCCGGTCATCCACCCACCCGTGACCATGGCCGAATGGCTGGGCAGCACCCAGGCGGACCTGAAACTGGTCCTGCACCCGGTGGCCGAGCCGCTTACCAGCCACGAAAAACCTGCGACCCTGGCGTTTCTGATCGGCCCCGAAGGCGGCCTGAGCGAGGCCGAAGTCGAGCAGGCCAAAGCGTCCGGCTTCCACGCCGCCCGCCTTGGTCCACGGGTACTGCGCACCGAAACTGCGCCAGTGGTAGCGCTGTCGGTGGCACAGCAATTGTGGGGCGATTTTTAACTAGAGCACGTAGAACGACACCGCCACGAAGTGCAGCAGGCTGCCGGTAATCACGAACAGGTGCCAGATGCCGTGCGCGTGGCGCAAACGGCTGTCGAGCGCGAAGAAGATGATGCCCACGGTGTAGAACACCCCGCCGGCGGCCAGCCAGGCAAAGCCGACGCCGCCCAGCGAGTGCAGCAACGGCTTCACTGCCACCAGCACGATCCAGCCCATCACGGCATAAATGATGATAGACAGGACCCGCGCTTCGGAGCGCGGCTTGATCTCCTGCAACATGCCGATCACCGCCAGCCCCCAGACCACGCCGAACAGGCTCCAGCCCCAGGGGCCACGCAGGCTGACGAGACAGAAGGGCGTGTAGCTACCGGCGATCAGCAGGTAGATCGACAGGTGATCGAGCTTGCGCATGATCACCTTCGCCCGCCCGCGGGTGCTGTGGTACAGGGTGGAGATGCTGTACAGCAACAGCAGCGTACCGCCGTAGATGGAGAAACTGACGATCTTCCACGGGTCGCCTTGCAGGCCCGCGACCACGATCAGCCAGATGGCACCGATACAGGCCAGGACAGCACCGACCAGGTGGGTCCAGGCGTTGAAGCGTTCACCGTAATACATGCAAACACAGACCTCTTCAGGTGGGCTGGGTTCCTGATGTGATGCTGATGGCCTCACCCGGTGTCGATTTCAAGGTAAACACAAGCCCTGTAGGAGCAGCCTTGTGCTGCGAAGAGGCCATAGCAGCCGAAGATGACCTTCAGCCTTACCGGCCTCTTCGCAGCACAAGGCTGCTCCTACAGGGTGTTGCGGTAGCCCGATTCCCACATCCAGACGACTACGCCCTGTGCCTTACATCCTACCCAAGGTCAGGTTGCAGATCCGCGTCACGCACCAGCCTTTCCAAGGCAACCAGGTCCGGCACCCGGGCCACCTGCTCGCCCACCTGCACCGCCGCCAGCTCCAGCCTGCCCAGCGCCACATCCACGTAGTTCAGCTGGCTGTCGAGCTTGCACGAGCGCGGGATGTCTTGCAGCAACAGCGCCAGGTAGCGCAGGCCGGTATCACCCAGTGCATTGAGCACCACCACCCGGGCCCGCTCACCGCACGGTGTTTCCCCACCGCACGCCGCCTCGAAGCCGATCAGCGGCAGACGCTGCTGCCGCCAGTCGATCCAGCCCAGGTGCCAGGCGGGGTCGCCGGGCTGGCACACCAGGTTGCGCTGGCCGCTCAGCTCGGCCACCGCCACGTTGGGCAGCACCAGGGTACGGTCACCCAATGGCAGCAACAGCCCGGTCAGGCTGCTGCGCTGGCCGGAGATCAGTTCAAGCATGGGTTTGGCTCCAGTGGGCAATGCTCTGCAACAGCAGAGACTCCTGGTACGGCTTGCCCAGGTATTCGTTGACGCCGATGGCCATGGCACGGTCGCGGTGCTTCTGCCCGGTGCGCGAAGTGATCATGATGATCGGCAGGTCCTTCAGCCGCTCGTCACGGCGAATGCGCGTGGCCACCTCGAAGCCGTCCATGCGTGGCATTTCGATGTCCAGCAGCAACACGTCGGGGCGGTGCTCTGCCAGCAGGGCCATGGCATCGACCCCGTCCTTGGCCGTCAGCACGCTCATGCCGTGGCGCTCCAGCAGGCGGCTGGTAACTTTGCGCACGGTTACCGAATCGTCCACCACCATCACCAGTAACGCACGCCGCGGCGCGGGGCCGAGCAGCTGGCGCTGGGTGCCGCCGCCGGGCAAGCGGGCCAGGCGCCGCTGCTGGCCGCGCAACTGGCCAAGCAGGTCGAGAATCAGCACGACCCGGCCATCGCCCAGCAACGTCGCCCCCGACAACCCGGCAACCGCAGCAAACTGTGGCCCCAGGCTCTTCACCACAATCTCGCGGCTGGGCGACAGGCTGTCGGCCTGGATGGCGAACGACTGCTCCTTGGAATGCACCAGCAGCACCGGCAACGGCACGCTCTGCCCCAGCAGCGCGGGGCGCGGCAGGCCTTGCAGCAACTCGCCCAGGTAGCGCAGCTCGTATTCGTGGCCGGCGTAGACATAGCGGGGCGTGTCCAGCTGATAACAAGCCGCCAGCTCTGCCGGCGGTACGCGGACGATGCCCTCGATGGTGTTGAGCGGGATGGCGTATTGCTCTTCGCCCAAGTGCACCATCAGCACACGGTTGATCGATACGGTGAACGGCAGCCGGATCAAGAAGCGCGCACCCTTGCCCTGGGCCGACTCGATGCTCATCGAGCCACCCAGCTGCTTGACCTCCTCGTGCACCACGTCCATGCCCAGGCCGCGCCCGGATATCTGGGTGATCTTCTCGGCGGTGGAAAAGCCCGGGCGCAGGATGAACTGCAGGATCTCGTGATCGCTCAAGTCCGCCTGCGGGTCCAGCAGGCCGCGCTTGATGGCCTTGCGCCGCACCGCGTCCAGGGGCACACCGGCACCGTCGTCAATCATTTCGATAACGATATCGGCGCCTTCGTGCAGCAAATTCAGGTGGATGGTGCCCTGCTCCGGCTTGCCAGCGGCCAGCCGCGCTTCGCGGCTTTCCAGGCCATGGTCGACTGCGTTGCGCAGCATGTGCTCCAGCGGCGCCACCATACGTTCGAGCACACTGCGGTCCAGTTCGCCTTCGGCGTTGCCGACCACCAGTTCCACCTGCTTGCCCAGCTCGCTGGCCACCTGCCGCACCACACGCTGCAGGCGTGGCACCAGGCGTTCGAAGGGCACCATCAGGGTGGCGGTCAGGCCTTCCTGCAACTGGCTGTTCACCCGCGCCTGCTGCTGCAGCAGGCTGTAGGCCTCCTGGGCACGCTGGGCCAGGGTTTCCTTCAGGTCGAGCAAGTCCGAGGCAGACTCGAACAAGGCCCGCGACAGTTGCTGCAACTGCGAGTGGCGGTCCATTTCCAGGGGGTCGAAGTCATCATAGGCATCGCTTTCGAACGGCTGGCGGCTGGAGATCCGCCCCTGGGTCTCGATGTCCAGGCGCAGCAACTGGTCGCGCATACGCTCCAGGGTGGTTTCCATCTCGTTGAGGGTGAACTGCGCATCGTTGACCTGCTGCTCGATGCGCCCACGGATGATCGAGTGTTCGCCGGCCAGGTTGCCCAGGTCATCGAGCAACTCGGCGTCAACCTTGACCATGTCCCCTGGCGCCCGCTCTGGCGCTGTCGCCGGCACCTCGCTGGCGGCGGCTTCGACCGGCCCTTGGCCGGCTGCACTGTCGGTCAGGGCTGCGCTGCTGAAGTTACGGATATAGTCGATCAGCGCCGTGGCAGCATGCAATGGCTGCCCCAGGCGCACGGCATCAAGCATGTGCGCCAGGCGGTCATGGCAGTTCTGCAGCAACGCGAACAGTGGCGGGCTCGGCGGCAAACGCCCGGCAGCCAGCAGCTCGTAGAGAAACTCCAGTTCGTGGGCCAAATCTCCGATCGGGGCAATTTCGACCATGCGCGCCACGCCCTTGAGGGTGTGCAGATCGCGCATCAGGTTGTCCACCTCGACGCTGCTGCGCGGGTCGGCCTGCCAGCGTGCCAGGGATGCGGCGGCGCTCTCGACGATGTCCGAGCTTTCTTCGAGGAACACTTCCAGCAGCTCTTCGCCGGGGCTTTCCGGCTCTTCAGGCAGTGGCTCGGCCACCTCTGGCTGCATAGGGGTATGCGACAGCCCCAGGGTACCCGTCAGGTCCATGTCCGGGTGCAGCGGGGTGACCGTGTCGATGCCCACCAGGCCGGTGGCATCCGGGGCCAGGGCCTGGTCCAGCAGGTTGCGCAGCCTGTCGACAAGCTCTGGCCGTGACGCGATATCCTGCCCGGCCGCCACTTCGTCGAGCATGTCCAGCAGGGCTTCATGGCCGTGCTGCGCCTGGGCGAAAAAGCGGGCATCGGCGGGCAGGCTGCCCTCTTCTACCGCGCCATACAGGTCCAGCAAGGCCTCGCACACCTCATCCATTTGCCACAAGTCGGCCAGGTGCGCGGCGTGGCCCAGGGTGGTCATCTGGTCGAGCAGTGTATCCAGTGGGTCACGCTGGCCAGGCTGTTGCTGCCAGCGCGACAGCAACGACTCGGCATCGAGCAGAATGTCCATGGCCTGGGCGAGGAAACTGGCAACCAACTGCGGGTCGCGCTTGCTGCGCCGGGGATGCTGCGGTTCGTCATGCACGGTGGCCAGGCGGTTATCTACTGCCTGGCCAACTGTTTCGATCAGCTCCGCTGCGCCAGGGATGGCTGCCAGCGGCGTGCTATCCAGTTGCGCCAGGCCCAGATGGAACAGCGAGCGCGCGGCTTCCAGCCATTCGATCTCGGCCATTTGCAGGGGCAGTTGATGGCCCTTGTATTCACGGGCCAGGCGGTCGAAGGCAGTGGCCAGCTCGGCGACCGGCATCACACCGGCCATGGCGGCACTGCCTTTGAGCGTGTGCAGGGCACGTTGCAGGCCATCGCTGACCGGCGTGTCATGGCCGTCGGCGCCCTGCAGGAAATCATCGAGGCTGGCCAGGTGGCCCAGCGCCTCACTGCGGAAGATATCCAGCAACTGCGGATCGAGGCCATCGATATGGGCCGCCGCGGGTGCATCGTTTTCAGCCAAGGCATGCAGGTGCCCCGCCAGTTGTTCGATTTCGGTCAGTTGCGGCAGCTGGCCGGCGGCAAAGTCGGCCAGCAGATCGGGCAGATGGACGAACACCTGTTGCAGGGCCACCACGCCTTCAGGGCTGAGCACACTGCGGCCCTCCAGCACCCGGTTCAGCAAGTGCTCGGCACCCCAGGCCAGTTCCGCCACCGCCTCGGCATGCACCATGCGTCCACTGCCTTTGAGCGTATGCAGCGCACGGCGCACTTCCCCGAGTGCCCCGCGCTGCTGGTTGTCGGCACGCCAGCGCAACCAGTGGCGCTCGATTTCCGGCAGCAACTCGCCCGCTTCTTCGAGGAACACCTCGCGCAGCTCGTCATCGATGCCATCGCCCTCGGCATCCAGGCCCGCGCGGGCGTCCGCCTGCGCACAGTGCACGCCCAACGCCGCCAGGCTGGCACGCGCCATGTCGATGAACGGCTGGCCATCCGCCAGCGGGTCGGCCACCCGCCACTGCAGGTAGCACTCAGCGGCGCTCAGGGCCTCGGCCAGGTGGGTCAGCTCGTCAGCGGGTGGCTCATCCTCCAGGTGCTGCAACCAACGCTGCACATAGCTTGCGCAGCCGGCAATCAGTTCGGCCACGGCGGGCAGCATCAACATGGCCAACGCCCCGCGAACCTGCTGCAACAACCCTGGCAGGGGTTGCAGGCGCTGCCGGGGCCAGTCGGACTCCAGGTAATCGCCGATCAGGTCTTTGCCCTGCTGCAACACGTTCAGCGATTCGTTCAGCACCAACTGGCGTATCTCGGCCAGGTCCGAACCTGGCAGCCCGCCCTGGCCGTTTTCCTCCAGCGGGCCGACCATGCCGTTCAGGGAGGCTTCCACATACAAAAGGGCGCCTGCTACATCCATCAACACTGCGTCGTCTACCGCCCGCTCGCCCTGGGCCAGGGCCTGCAGCGCCAGCACCTGGTCGATGATCACCCGCCGTGGTTGCTGGAAGCCCAGCACAGCCAGGGTGTCGGCCACGTGGCGCAACGGCGCCAGGAGGGCATCGAGCTGCTCGCTGTGCTGACGGTCGCTGCGCACGAACTGGTCGAGGCGCTCCTTTATGCGCATCAGGTCGTCGCACAGCGCGGTCACCACCGAGCGCAGGGCATCGCGGCCAGGCCCGGCCTGTAATTGATCGCGCCAGTTGCCCAGCGACAGGTCGAGGTTGGCCAGGTCGTCGGAGCCGGCAAAGCGCTGCGCAGCACCGCTGATCAGGCTGGCCTGGGCCAGCGGCTCGATGCCACGGCAGGCGCGCAGCTGGTTGAGCAGCGGCAGCATCACCAAGGGCAGGTCGTGGCGTGCACCGCGCAAGCGCTCAAGGTATGAGGGCAATTGCTCCAGGCCGCGGAACAACGCACCCAGGCAATCACCCCGCGGGCTCACCTGGCCGTCGGCCAGAGCCTTGGCGAACAGTTCCAGCTCTTCGGCCAGGCGCGTCGCACCTCGCAGTTCGAGCATGCGCAGGCAGCCGTGCACCTGGTGCAGGTTGTCGACCACGAAGGCCAATATCGACAGGTCGCCGGGCTCGCCGGCAAAACGCTCCAGCGCCTGGCGCGCCTGGCCCAGGCAGTCGAGAATGGCAGCCTTGGTCCAGGCCAGCGCCACCGTGTCGTGGCGCTCGGGGCTTACAGCAGCAGATGCCATGGTCACTTCCTCGGCGCGGCGCCTCACTTGGGCTCGGCAGGTGGTGGCAGGGTGAAACCGGACACCGAACGGCGCATCTCGCTGGCCATGCGGGCCAGGTGGCGGATGCTGTCGGCAGTGGCACCGGAGCCGGCGGAGGTCTGCGCGGTAATCTGCTGGATGACCGTCATGGTGTGGGAGATCTGCCCGGCCGACGAGGTTTGCAGCTGGGCAGCGTCGGAGATGCTGTGGATAAGGTCGGCCAGGTTCTGCGATACCCCTTCGATCTCGGCCAGCGCCACCCCGGCATCCTGGGCCAGGCGCGCGCCGCGCACCACCTCGGCGGTGGTTTGCTCCATGGAGATCACCGCCTCGTTGGTGTCCGCCTGGATGGTGCGCACCAGCGCCTCGATCTGGCGGGTAGCCGATGACGAGCGTTCGGCCAGGCGCTGCACCTCGTCGGCGACCACGGCAAAACCACGGCCAGCCTCACCGGCCAGCGAGGCCTGGATCGCCGCGTTAAGGGCCAGGATGTTGGTCTGATCGGCAATGTCGTCGATCAGGCTGACGATGTCGCCGATTTCCTGGGAAGACTCACCCAGGCGCTTGATCCGCTTGGCGGTGTCCTGGATCTGCTCGCGAATGTTGTCCATACCATTGATGGTGTTGTGCACCACCTCGTTACCCTTGTTGGCGATGGCCACCGAGCGTTCGGCTACCTTGGCCGATTCGTAGGCATGCGCGGACACCCGGTCGATCGACTCGACCATGTCGCCGACGGCCTCGGAGGCCTCGCTGATCTGCTCGGCCTGGTGCTCGGACGCCTTGGCCAGCTGGCGAGCGGTGTTTTGCGTATCCTGCACAGCCGCAGCCACCTGCACGGCGCTGTGGTTGATGGTGGCCACAAGGTCGCGCAGCTGGTCCACGGAATAGTTGATCGAGTCGGCAATGGCGCCGGTAAAGTCTTCGGTTACCGATACGGTCACGGTCAGGTCGCCATCGGCCAGCTCTTCGATTTCGTCGAGCAGGCGCATGATCGCCTGCTGGTTGCGTTCATTCTTTTCCGCCGTTTCGCGCAGCTGGCGGTTGGTGGTGCGCACCATGATCAGGCCGATGAGAATGATCGAGGCCAGCGCCAGCACGCCCAGGGCATAGCCGCCCACAGTATCGAGGGTGCGCCCGCCGGCCAGGTTCTCGAAACCGTTGGCCAGGTGCGACGCTTCGTCGAGCAGGGTTTGCGACAGGCTGAAGATGTTGCCGGCAGCTTCGCGCACGCGGAACAGTTCGGGCGAGGTTTCGAGGATTTCATCCACAGAACCGGCGACGAACTGGAACAGTTCGGCGATTTCCGCCAGCCGCGCGCGGGCGTCGGCGTCTTCGACGCGGGTTATCTGGATTGCCGCGTTGCCGCTGAGCATGCCCTCCAGCACCTGGCCAAAGCGCCCGGCATCGCGCCCAAAAGCGTCGGCCGCCTGGGCTGCGGCATCGTCACCGGCCAGCACAGTGTTGACCGAACCGAGGATGCGCTCGGCCAGCAACAGCTGGCGCTGGGCCACCGCCACTTGGTTGGCCGGGGCGCCGCTTTGCAGCAGGATCTCGACCACCTTCTCGTATTCCACCTGCAACTGCGGCACGGTTTCGGCCAGGGTCGCCGCTACCTGGTGCAGCGACAGCACAGTCTGCTCGCTGGCCAGGATGGTGTCGGTGTTCTTGCGCAGGTTTTCCCAGTCGCGGCGTACCGATTCCATCTCGTCACGCACCGTGGGCGGCGCAGGCGGCAGGCCGGTGGACTTGTCACCCTGGCGCAGGTAGCCCCAGCGCCGCTCAAAATCGTTGCGCGCATCCGACAGCAGCTTGAAGGCCAGGGCCTTGCCGGTAGCGGCTTCAGTGGCGTTCTTGGCGATGCGTTGCGACAGCACTCGCAGTTCCCCGGCATGGCCGATGTACTGCTTGTCGTAATTGGATTGGGTGTTCAGGTACGCGAAGTTGGCGAACAACAGGATGATCGACAGGATCAGGATCAAAAACAGCACAGTGATCTGCGCGATGCTGCGGGTACGCGGGCTCACGGTGGTTGCGGTAACGGAGGTGGCAGGCTTGTTCACGTTCGCAGGTCCTATAACGCCACATCGAGAAAGCCCGGCGCCTGGGCCAGGGCGAAGGGGCTGAAGATCGCCCAATTGCGTTCACGCGGGAAATGCCCCTGCACAAAACGTGCAGCGGCGCGCAGCAGTGGCTGGGGCGGCGACAGCTGCAGGCTGTCCAGGTCAAAGTGCTGCAAGCCCAGTACCTCGTCCACCAGCAGGCCGACGAACAGTGCCTCGTGGTCCAGCACCAGCACCCGCCGTTGCTTGCCCGGGGCGGCGTGGCCCAGGCCGAAGAAGCTGCTCAGGTCCATCACCGGCAACAACCGGCCGCGCAGGTTGGCTACCCCGCACACCCATGGCTGCACACCGGGGACGCGGCTGCTGCGCGGTTCACGCAGCACCTCGGCCACCTCGCCCATGGGCGCGACAAACCACTGCCCGGCAATGCGAAAACCGATACCGCTCCACTGTTGCAGGCGGTTGTCTTGCGGCGGTTGGTCGGCGACCAGCAGGCGGCAGCGCCGGTCAATGTCCAGCAACAGCTCGAAGGCGGTCAGCGACGCGCCTTGCGGGCGGGTGGTCAAGCGCCTAGCACTTCTTTGAGCTTGGCGATCAGGTCGTCTTCTTCCACGGGCTTGGTCACGAAACCCCTCGCGCCCTGGCGCTTTGCCCAGATGCGATCGGTTTCCTGGTCTTTGGTGGTAACGACCAATACTGGAATGGCGCTGGTCTCGGGGTCCTTGCTCAATTGCCGGGTCGCCTGGAAGCCGTTGAGAACAGGCATGACGATATCCATCAACACTGCATCGGGCTTTGCCTGACGCGCCAGCGCCACGCCATCGGCACCGTTGCTGGCTTTGAGCACCTCATGACCGTGCTTTTCAAGCCATCCGGCCAATTTGTACATCTCTGTCGGCGAGTCGTCGACAATCAGAACTCGGGCCATGCTGTTTCCCCATCAGGAAAGTAAGGCCGTGCCATGGCGGGGCGCGGTCAGGGTACGTGTTGTGGAGGCGCGGTAAACCCGGGCACGTGGGCGCGGATCGCGTCGAGCAGCTCTTCCTTGCTGAACGGTTTGGTCAGGAACTGATCAGAGCCGACCACCCGGCCGCGGGCCTTGTCGAACAGGCCATCGCGCGACGACAGCAGGATCACCGGGGTGTCCTTGAAAGCACTGTTGTGCTTGATCACGGCGCAGGTCTGGTAGCCGTCCAGGCGCGGCATCAGCACATCAACGAAGATGATGCTGGGCTGGTGGTCGACGATCTTGGCCAGGGCATCGAAGCCGTCGCTGGCGGTGATCACCTCGCAGCCCGCCTCACCGAGCAACATCTGCGCGGTGCGGCGGATCGTGCGGGAATCGTCGATCACCATCACCTTCAGGGGTTGTTCCATAGACGCCTACCAATGGAAATTAGCTGCACTTTTAGCATACTCCGGGTGGCCATTCCATCTGCGCCGCCCCTTGACCGGCGGCGTTCGCGGCGCCACCCTGAGCCACTTTTCTTTCGCCATCGCGGCCACCTGCCGCCAAGAGGAACCACCCCATGAGCGTTCGCCTCGGCATTGTCATGGACCCCATCGCGTCCATCTCCTACAAGAAGGACAGTTCGCTGGCCATGCTGCTGGCCGCCCAGGCACGCGGCTGGAGCCTGTTCTACATGGAACAGCAAGACCTGTACCAGGGCGAAAGCAAGGCCCGCGCCCGCATGCGCCCGCTGAAGGTGTTTGCCGACCCGGCGCATTGGTTCGAGCTTGGCGAGGAGCAAGACAGCCCGCTGGCCGAGCTGGACGTGATCCTGATGCGCAAGGATCCACCCTTCGACATGGAGTTCGTCTACAGCACCTACCTGCTGGAGCAGGCCGAGAATGATGGCGTGCTGGTGGTCAACCGCCCGCAGAGCCTGCGCGACTGCAACGAAAAAATGTTCGCCACGCTGTTCCCGCAGTGCACCACCCCAACCCTGGTCAGCCGCCGCCCGGACATCATTCGCGAATTCGCGGCCAAGCATGTGGACGTGATCCTCAAGCCGCTGGATGGCATGGGCGGTACGTCGATCTTCCGTCACCGCGCTGGCGACCCCAACCTGTCGGTGATCCTCGAAACCCTGACCGCACTGGGCACCCAGCAGATCATGGCCCAGGCTTACCTGCCAGCGATCAAGGACGGCGACAAACGCATCCTGATGATCGACGGCGAGCCAGTGGACTACTGCCTGGCGCGTATTCCGGCCAGCGGCGAAACCCGAGGCAACCTGGCCGCTGGCGGACGTGGCGAAGCGCGCCCGCTGACCGAGCGCGACCGCTGGATTGCCGCCCAGGTCGGCCCGACCCTGCGCGAGAAGGGCCTGTTGTTCGTGGGCCTGGACGTGATCGGCGACTACCTCACCGAAATCAACGTCACCAGCCCCACCTGCATCCGCGAGATCGATGCTGCCTACAACACCGATATCGGTGGCAAATTGATGGATGCCATTGATCGCCACCTCAAGGCGCGCTGACAGCCAACGCGAAGCAAAGCCGCAGAGTGGGGTATGATGCCGGTCCTATTCGACTGAGCTGCTGCCCCGCCCAGCAGTTGCTGGATACCTGATGACGCTGCCCGCTGACATCCCCTCCGACCTGCTGCCGCCCCGTGTTCGCCCGGTGGACCGGCTCGGCTTTACCCTGTTCCTGGCTGCCCTGGTGCACCTGGCGCTGATTCTTGGCGTCGGCTTCACCGTGGTCAAGCCTGCCGAAATCCGCCACACCATGGACATCACCCTGGCCACCTTCAAGAGCGAGAAAGCGCCCGAGAAGGCCGATTTCCAGGCTCAGGACAACCAGCAGGGCAGCGGCACGCTGGACAAGAAAGCGGTGCCCACCACCACCGAACTGGCGCCGTTCCAGGACAGCAAGATCAACAAGATCACCCCGCCACCCGCCGCCAGGCCCGAGGTAGTACCACCCCCTACCCCACAAAAGTCGGCGGTAGTGACGACTGCGCCCAAGCCACAAAAGGTCGAACCCAAGCCCAAGGAAAGCAAGGCCCAGCCCAAGCCGGCGGCGCCAGCGCCCGACTTCGACAGCTCGCAGCTGTCCAGCCAGATCGCCAGCCTGGAGGCGGAGCTGTCCAACGAGCAGCAGATGTACGCCAAGCGCCCGCGCATCCATCGCCTGAATGCCGCCTCGACCATGCGCGACAAGGGCGCCTGGTACAAGGAAGAGTGGCGCAAGAAGGTCGAGCGGGTGGGCAACCTGAACTACCCCGACGAAGCACGTCGGCAACAGATTTACGGCAACTTGCGGATGATGGTGTCGATCAACCGCGACGGTTCTCTGTACGAAGTGCTGGTACTGGAATCGTCCGGGCAGCAGGTGCTGGACCAGGCGGCGCAACGCATCGTGCGGCTGGCCGCGCCGTTTGCACCGTTTACCGGGGATCTGGCCGAGTTTGACCGGCTGGAGATCATTCGTACCTGGCGGTTTGCCCGTGGGGACCGGTTGTCGAGCAACTAGGGCACGACTGGCTGATCCGCAGCGTGTGGTCAGCCCAGCCCCCTTGCCAACGCCCGTCAACTGGTAGTTTTACCAGTTTACCGGTCACCAGTTTCTTCCTAGAGTTCGAGCCACTCCACAAGAATAGGTTCGCCACCCATGCCCCGCAGACAGGAAATTTGCAATAAGTTAAACATTAAGAAACCCACCAGGGTGACAACGCGGACGAGCCCCAAGGTAAATGAACCGCCCATGCCCCGTGTGACGCTAACGATTGGGGGTCAGCAAGCAATCCAGCTGACCGCTGAATCCATGGAATGGCATGTTACCAAGTATGATGACTTCAGCAATTACAGCTATTTCGATGCAGCATTCCAAAGCAAAGAAATGCAGTTCAGCATTAGCATTTTGAACAATACCAGGCCCTTGGAAAATGGCGAGTTCAAACTGACTACGCAACTAATTCCGGACTATGGTCACCTCGCCTATTTTGAAGACGCTGACGGCAACGCCGAGATTGGCAGTGGCACCGTCACCTACGACAAGGTCACGCACCTGACACTTGTTCGATCCTCATTCACCTTCACCGCACACAGTCTTAAGCATGAGGTTGAAGTTCATTACCCCGTGCCCGCCCCAACCTAATGAACTCAACGCCAAGGCTGGCCTTGCCCCCAGCCTTGGCACACGCTTCGACGGCGCGCTTGCTCACCCCATCACCGCGCCATCCTGTCGATAATGCGCTCTTGACCTTGTCAGCCCGGCGTCCCGACGCCACACTTAGAGGCATGAAAACCCTCGCACCCAGCTACCTCAAGCACCAGTTCCTGATCGCCATGCCGCACATGGCCGATCCGAACTTCGCCCAGACCCTCACGTACATTGTCGAGCACAATGAGCATGGCGCCATGGGCCTGGTGGTCAACCGGCCGCAGGAATTGAGCCTGGCCGACATCCTCGAGCAGCTGCGCCCGGACGAAACGCCGCCGGCCAGCACCTTGCAGGTGCCGATCTACCAGGGTGGCCCGGTGCAGACCGACCGCGGCTTCGTGCTGCACAGCAGCGAATGCAGCTTCCAGGCCACCGTGGCCCTCGAAGGCCTGTCGCTGACCACATCGCAGGATGTGCTGCTGGCCATCGCCGCCGGGGTGGGCCCGAAACAGAGCCTGATCACACTCGGTTATGCCGGCTGGGAAGCGGGTCAACTGGAGGCGGAGCTGGCCGACAACGCCTGGCTCAACTGCCCGTTCGACCCGGAAATCATCTTTGACCGGGCCAGCGACCTGCGCCTGGAAGCAGCGGCCGCCAGCCTGGGGATCAACCTGCACCTGCTGACCAGCCAGGCGGGCCACGCCTGATGGCCGAACTACGCCTCTTGCTGGGTTTCGACTACGGCAGCAAACAGATCGGCGTGGCCGTCGGCCAGGTGATCACCGGGCAGGCACGCGAGCTGTGCACCCTGAAGGCGCAGAACGGCGTGCCGGACTGGGCTCAGGTGGAAAAGCTCATCAATGAGTGGAAACCCGATGCCATTGTCGTCGGCCTGCCGTTGAACATGGACGGCACGGCCAGCGAGATGAGCGCCCGCGCCGAAAAGTTCGCCCGCCGCCTGAACGGCCGCTTCAACCTGCCCGTGCATACCCACGACGAACGCCTGACCACCTTCGAGGCCAAGGGCGAGCGCATGGCCCGTGGCGGCCAGCGCGGCAGCTACCGCGACAACCCGGTCGATGCCATCGCCGCCGCCCTGTTGCTGCAAGGCTGGCTGGAGGCCAATACCTGATCATCTTTGCCGCCGGGCCCGCCCGGCGCACCCTTCCGAGGAGCCCGCAATGAGCCTACCCAATCCCGCCGACCTGATTCGGCAGATGGCTGTCGACCTTCGTGCCCACCTGGCGCGCCGGGCAATCACCGAGCCCCGTTACATCGGTATCCGCACCGGCGGTGTCTGGGTTGCCCAGGCCCTGCAGGAAGCCATGGGCGACAGCAGCCCCATGGGCACCCTGGACGTCTCGTTCTACCGCGACGACTTCAGCCAGAACGGCCTGCATCCACAAGTGCGCCCGTCCGAGCTGCCGTTCGAGGTCGAGGGCCAGCACCTGGTGCTGGTGGATGACGTACTGATGAGCGGTCGCACCATCCGCGCGGCGCTCAACGAACTGTTCGATTACGGCCGCCCGGCCAGCGTCACCCTGGTCTGCCTGCTGGACCTGGACGCCGGCGAATTGCCGATCCGTCCGAATGTGCTCGGTGCCACCCTGTCGCTGGCCGCCCATGAACGGGTAAAATTGACCGGACCCGCACCGCTCGCCCTCGAGCGCCAGGACCTCGCCTCCGCTTCCGCCCTTTAAGAGTCCCCCGCGATGACGCCAATCGACGCCAAGCGCCCGCTGCAGCTCAATGATCAGGGCCAGCTGCGCCACTTCCTCTCGCTCGACGGTTTGCCCCGCGAACTGCTCACCGAGATCCTCGACACCGCCGACTCCTTCCTGGAAGTCGGTGCCCGGGCCGTGAAGAAAGTCCCGTTGCTGCGCGGCAAGACCGTGTGCAACGTGTTCTTCGAGAACTCGACCCGTACCCGCACCACCTTCGAACTGGCGGCCCAGCGCCTGTCGGCCGACGTGATCAGCCTGAACGTGTCGACCTCCTCGACCAGCAAGGGCGAGACCCTGTTCGACACCCTGCGCAACCTCGAAGCCATGGCGGCCGACATGTTCGTGGTACGCCATTCCGACTCCGGCGCAGCGCATTTCATCGCCGAGCACGTGTGCCCGGATGTCGCCGTGATCAACGGTGGTGACGGCCGCCACGCGCACCCGACCCAGGGCATGCTCGACATGCTCACCATTCGCCGCCACAAGGGCAGCTTCGAGAACCTCTCGGTAGCCATCGTCGGCGACATCCTGCACTCACGCGTGGCCCGTTCCGACATGCTGGCGCTCAAAGCGCTGGGCTGCCCGGACATCCGCGTGATCGGCCCGAAAACCCTGATCCCGATCGGCATCGAGCAGTACGGCGTAAAGGTCTACACCGACCTCGCCGAAGGCCTGAAGGATGTCGACGTGGTGATCATGCTGCGCCTGCAACGCGAGCGCATGGCCGGCGGCCTGCTGCCCAGCGAAGGTGAGTTCTACCGCCTGTTCGGCCTGACCACCGCGCGCCTGGCCGGGGCCAAGCCTGACGCCATCGTCATGCACCCGGGCCCGATCAACCGTGGTGTGGAAATCGAGTCGGCGGTGGCCGACGGCAAGCACTCGGTGATCCTCAACCAGGTCACCTACGGCATCGCCGTGCGCATGGCCGTGCTGTCCATGGCCATGAGCGGGCAGAACGCGCAACGTCAATTCGACCAGGAGAACGCCCAGTGACCATCAGTATTCTTGGCGCCCGGGTCATCGATCCCAAGACCGGCCTGGACCAGGTCACCGACCTGCACCTGGACGGTGGCCGCATTGCCGCCATCGGCGCCGCGCCGGCCGGCTTCAGCGCCAGCCGCACGATCCAGGCCGATGGCCTGGTCGCCGCACCGGGCCTGGTCGACCTGGGCGTGTCCCTGCGCGAGCCGGGTTACAGCCGCAAAGGCAACATCGCGAGTGAAACCCGCGCAGCCGTGGCCGGCGGTGTCACCAGCCTGTGCTGCCCGCCACAGACCAAGCCGGTGCTGGACACCTCGGCGGTGGCCGAGCTGATCCTGGACCGCGCCCGTGAGGCTGCCAACAGCAAGGTGTACCCGATCGGCGCCCTGACCAAAGGCCTCGAAGGCGAGCAACTGGCCGAGCTGGTGGCCCTGCGCGACACCGGTTGCGTGGCCTTCGGCAATGGCCTGAAACAAATCCCCAACAACCGTACCCTGGCCCGCGCCCTGGAATACGCCGCCACCTTCGACCTGACCGTGGTGTTCCACTCCCAGGACCGCGACCTGGCCGAGGGCGGCCTGGCCCACGAAGGTGCCATGGCCAGTTTCCTCGGCCTGCCGGGCATCCCGGAAAGCGCCGAAACCGTGGCACTGGCGCGCAACCTGCTGCTGGTGGAACAAAGCGGCGTGCGTGCGCACTTCAGCCAGATCACCAGCGCCCGTGGCGCACAGCTGATTGCCCAGGCGCAGGAACTCGGCCTGCCGGTGACCGCAGATGTGGCGCTGTACCAGTTGATACTCACCGATGAGTCGCTGCGCGAGTTTTCCAGCCTGTACCACGTGCAGCCACCGCTGCGCACTGCCAAAGACCGGGATGGCCTGCGCGCCGCGGTCAAATCGGGCGTGATCCAGGCGATTTCCAGCCACCACCAGCCCCATGAGCGCGACGCCAAGCTGGCCCCGTTCGGCGCCACCGAGCCGGGCATCAGCAGCGTCGAGTTGCTGCTGCCACTGGCCATGACCCTGGTACAGGACGGCCTGCTCGACCTGCCGACCTTGCTCGCCCGCCTGAGCAGCGGCCCGGCTGCCGCCCTGCGCCTGCCGGCCGGTGAGCTGAAAGTGGGTGGTGCGGCCGACCTGGTGCTGTTCGACCCGCAAGCCTCCACCGTTGCCGGCGAGCAGTGGTTCTCGCGTGGCGAGAACTGCCCGTTCATCGGCCACTGCCTGCCGGGTGCGGTGCGTTATACCTTGGTCGATGGCCACATCTGCCACGAGGCCTGAGTAACCCTCACAGGCCTCATCGCCGGCAAGCCAGCTCCCACAGGAAATCACTGCCATCAGGCCCTGTGATGACCTGTGGGAGCTGGCTTGCCGGCGATGAGGCCTTTGCAGGAGAGCACCAACCATTCATCCCCCACGGTTGAAATCCTTCCCCCAACCCCCATATGAGTCTGCATCAGGCACTTTCGCCCCGCTGCGTGGAGACTCTCCCCTTGACCACCATCGTTTCTGTCCGCCGTAACGGCAAAGTCGTCATGGGCGGCGACGGCCAGGTATCTCTCGGCAACACCGTGATGAAAGGCAACGCCAAGAAAGTGCGCCGCCTGTACCACGGCCAGGTCATCGCCGGCTTCGCGGGTGCCACCGCCGATGCCTTCACCCTGTTCGAGCGCTTCGAAGGCCAGCTGGAAAAACACCAGGGCCACCTGGTTCGCGCCGCCGTCGAGCTGGCCAAGGAATGGCGTACCGACCGTTCCCTGAGCCGCCTGGAAGCCATGCTGGCCGTGGCCAACAAGGATGCCTCCCTGATCATCACCGGCAACGGTGACGTGGTCGAGCCCGAAGACGGCCTGATCGCCATGGGTTCCGGGGGTGCCTACGCCCAGGCAGCAGCCCGCGCCCTGCTGAACAAGACCGACCTTTCGGCCCGTGAAATCGCTGAAACTGCCCTGAACATCGCCGGCGACATCTGCGTGTTCACCAACCACAACCTGACCATCGAGGAGCAGGACCTGGCCGACTGATTCAGTTGCTTTGGCGCCTCTTCCCGGTGAAGGGGCTTTTCCACGCTGACTCACCTGCCCCAGGACCCTATTGATCATGTCCATGACCCCCCGCGAGATCGTCCACGAACTCAACCGCCACATCATCGGCCAGGACGACGCCAAGCGCGCCGTCGCCATTGCCCTGCGCAACCGCTGGCGCCGGATGCAGCTGCCTGCCGAGCTGCGTGCCGAAGTGACCCCGAAGAACATCCTGATGATCGGCCCTACCGGCGTCGGCAAGACCGAAATCGCCCGTCGCCTGGCCAAGCTGGCCAACGCGCCGTTCCTCAAGGTCGAAGCCACCAAGTTCACCGAAGTAGGCTACGTGGGCCGCGACGTCGAGTCGATCATCCGTGACCTGGCCGACGCCGCGCTGAAGATGCTGCGCGAGCAGGAGATCATCCGCGTGCGCCACCGCGCCGAGGACGCCGCTGAAGACCGTATCCTCGATGCCCTGCTGCCGCAGGCGCGGGTCAGCAGCTTCTCGGAAGAAGCCGCGCAGACCAGCAGCGATTCCAACACCCGCCAGCTGTTCCGCAAGCGCCTGCGTGAAGGCCAGCTGGACGACAAGGAAATCGAAATCGAAGTGGCCGATGCCGTGGGCGTCGAAATTGCCGCGCCGCCTGGCATGGAAGAGATGACCAACCAGCTGCAGAACCTGTTTGCCAACATGGGCAAAGGCAAGCGCAAGGCGCGCAAGCTGAAGGTGAAAGAAGCGCTGAAGATGGTTCGCGACGAAGAAGCGGGCCGCCTGGTCAACGAGGAAGAGCTCAAGGCCAAGGCCCTGGAAGCGGTCGAGCAGCACGGCATCGTGTTCATCGACGAAATCGACAAGGTTGCCAAGCGTGGTAACGTTGGCGGTGCCGATGTGTCCCGTGAAGGCGTGCAGCGCGACCTGCTGCCACTGATCGAAGGCTGCACCGTCAACACCAAGCTGGGCATGGTCAAGACCGACCACATCCTGTTCATCGCCTCGGGTGCGTTCCACCTGAGCAAGCCAAGCGACCTGGTACCCGAGCTGCAAGGCCGCCTGCCGATCCGTGTCGAGCTGAAGGCACTGACCCCTGAAGACTTCGAGCGCATCCTGCAAGAGCCGCACGCTTCGCTGACCGAGCAGTACCAGGCCCTGCTGAAGACCGAAGGCCTGAACATCGAGTTCATCGGCGATGGCATCAAGCGCCTGGCCGAGATTGCCTACCAGGTCAACGAAAAGACCGAGAACATCGGTGCCCGCCGCTTGCACACCCTGCTTGAGCGTTTGCTCGAAGAGGTGTCGTTCAGCGCTGGCGACCTGGCCAGTGCCCATGACGAAACGCCGATCCAGATCGACGCTGCGTATGTGAACAGCCATCTGGGTGAACTGGCGCAGAACGAAGACCTGTCGCGTTACATCCTGTAAGACCGCAGGGGCCGCTTCGCGGCCTTTCGCCGGCAAGCCAGCCCCCACAGGATTATCACGATCCTGAATGCTGTGAAGCACCTGTGGGAGCTGGCTTGCCGGCGATTGGGCTGCAAAGCAGCCCCCCTTGCGCAATCCCCAGAATGTCCCGAAGCTGTGCATCATCAGCTCCCGAGAGATTCCAGCCATGGCCCGCATGCCCACCGCCATAAACCTGCACAAAGCCTCGAAAACCCTCACCCTCACCTACGCCCCCGGCGAGGTCTACCACCTGCCCGCCGAACTCCTGCGCGTGCACTCCCCCTCCGCCGAGGTCCAGGGCCACGGCAACCCCATCCTGCAGTTCGGCAAGATCAACGTCGGCCTGGTCGGCCTGGAGCCTGCCGGCCAATATGCACTGAAACTGACCTTCGACGACGGCCATGACAGCGGCCTGTTCACCTGGGAATACCTGGAACAGCTGTGCCTTCGCCAGGAACAGCTGTGGGCCGACTACCTCGACGAGCTGCACAAGGCCGGAAAATCCCGCGACCCGGCCGCATCGGTTGTGAAACTCATGCTCTAGCCCAAGGCCTGCAGGGTTTAGAGCGCATTTTCTAAATTCATCTGTTTGAATGACTTGCAGACAGCCCAGTGAAGGGCTGTCTTGCGCATTACATGAAAGTCGGGTAACCAATGGGTGTGGCAAGTTCCCTGCATCACTTTGCAGGCAGTCAGAACCCCCGCAGCACCGCTGTTCCTTATCACTGGTCACCCGAGTAGCAGTACCGGGCTCAGGGCTGTGCGCTTGTCACAGCAACCGGTACTCGTCTCAGGACAACGGAGCGTCGTAGATGAGTAACAAGAACAACGATGAGCTGCAGCGGCAGGCCTCGGAAAACACCCTGGGGCTGAACCCGGTCATCGGCATTCGCCGCAAGGACCTGTTGAGCTCGGCACGCACTGTGCTGCGCCAGGCCGTGCGCCAACCGCTGCACAGTGCCAAGCATGTGGCCCACTTTGGCCTGGAACTGAAAAACGTGCTGCTGGGCAAGTCCAGCCTGGCCCCGGAAAGCGACGACCGCCGTTTCAACGACCCGGCCTGGAGCAACAACCCGCTGTACCGCCGCTACCTGCAAACCTACCTGGCCTGGCGCAACGAGTTGCAGGACTGGATCGGCAACAGCGACCTGCCACCCCAGGACATCAGCCGCGGCCAATTCGTCATCAACCTGATGACCGAAGCCATGGCGCCGACCAATACCTTGTCCAACCCGGCAGCGGTCAAACGCTTCTTCGAAACCGGCGGCAAGAGCCTGCTCGACGGCCTGTCCAACCTCGCCAAGGACATGGTCAACAACGGCGGCATGCCCAGCCAGGTGAACATGGACGCCTTCGAAGTGGGCAAGAACCTGGGCACCAGCGAAGGCGCGGTGGTGTACCGCAACGATGTACTGGAGCTTATCCAGTACAGCCCCATCACCGAGCAGGTGCATGCCCGCCCGCTGCTGGTGGTGCCACCGCAGATCAACAAGTTCTACGTGTTCGACCTGAGCCCGGAAAAGAGCCTGGCACGCTACTGCCTGCGCTCGCAGCAGCAAACCTTCATCATCAGCTGGCGCAACCCGACCAAGGCCCAGCGTGAATGGGGCCTGTCCACCTACATCGATGCGCTGAAAGAAGCCGTCGACGCGGTGCTGGCGATTACCGGCAGCAAAGACCTGAACATGCTCGGTGCCTGCTCCGGTGGCATTACCTGCACTGCGCTGGTGGGCCACTATGCCGCCATTGGCGAAAACAAGGTCAATGCCCTGACCCTGCTGGTCAGCGTGCTGGACACCACCATGGACAACCAGGTCGCCTTGTTCGTCGATGAACAAACCCTGGAAAGTGCCAAGCGCCACTCCTACCAGGCTGGCGTGCTGGAAGGCAGCGAAATGGCCAAGGTGTTCGCCTGGATGCGCCCCAACGACCTGATCTGGAACTACTGGGTCAACAACTACCTGCTCGGCAACGAGCCCCCGGTGTTCGACATCCTGTTCTGGAACAACGACACCACGCGCCTGCCGGCCGCCTTCCACGGCGACCTGATCGAAATGTTCAAGAGCAACCCACTGATCCGCCCGGATGCACTGGAAGTGTGCGGCACCCCGATCAACCTGAAAAATGTGCAGTGCGACATCTTCAGCGTTGCAGGCACTGCAGACCACATCACCCCGTGGCAATCGTGCTACCGCTCGGCGCACTTGTTCGGCGGCAAGATCGAGTTCGTGCTGTCCAACAGCGGCCATATCCAGAGCATCCTCAACCCGCCAGGCAACCCCAAGGCGCGCTTCATGACTGGCGCTGACCGCCCGGGTGACCCGCTGGCCTGGCAGGAAAACGCCACCAAGCACGCCGACTCCTGGTGGCTGCACTGGCAGAGCTGGCTGAGCGAACGTGCCGGGGAGCTGAAAAAAGCGCCAACCCGCCTGGGCAACCGCGCTTATGCCGCTGGCGAAGCCGCACCAGGCACCTACGTTCACGAGCGCTGAGTTGCGTTGCCGTGGCCGCCATGAGCGCGCCACGGCGCTTTTTTCACGACAGAGTCGAACGCATGCCGGAACCCTACATCTTCAGGACCGTCGAACTGGACGACCAGTCCATTCGCACCGCCGTCCGCCCGGGCAAGCCACACCTGACACCGTTGCTGATCTTCAACGGCATCGGCGCCAACCTGGAGCTGGTGTTCCCGTTCATCGAGGCGCTGGACCCGGACCTGGAGGTCATCGCCTTCGACGTGCCCGGTGTGGGTGGTTCATCCACCCCGCGTCATCCCTATCGCTTTCCTGGGCTGGCCAAGCTCACAGCACGCATGCTCGATTACCTGAACTACGGCCAGGTCAGCGCCATCGGCGTGTCCTGGGGCGGCGCCCTGGCCCAGCAGTTTGCCCACGACTACCCGGAGCGCTGCAAGAAACTGGTGCTGGCCGCCACTGCCGCCGGCGCAGTCATGGTGCCGGGCAAACCTAAAGTCTTGTGGATGATGGCGAGCCCCAGGCGCTACGTGCAGCCCTCCCATGTGATCCGCATCGCACCGCTGATCTACGGCGGCGCCTTCCGCCGCGACCCGGACCTGGCCATGCACCATGCGTCCAAGGTGCGCTCCGGGGGCAAGCTGGGCTATTACTGGCAGCTGTTCGCCGGCCTGGGCTGGACCAGCATCCACTGGCTGCACAAGATCCACCAGCCAACGCTGGTGCTGGCCGGTGACGACGACCCGCTGATCCCGCTGGTCAACATGCGCCTGCTCGCCTGGCGGATTCCCAATGCCCAGCTACACATAATTGACGATGGCCACCTGTTCCTGATTACCCGGGCCGAGGCCGTCGCACCGATCATCATGAAGTTTCTCCAGGAAGAACGTCAGCGCGCGGTCATGCATCCGCGCCCCGCCTCTGGCGGTTGATTGTCGCTGCCCAAGCATCGGGTAAGACGAGGGAGTGTTGCCATGACAGACAAACCGGGCAAAGGAACGAAAACGCTTCCCGCCACCAGCATGAACGTGCAGAACGCCATACTCGGCCTACGCGGGCGCGACCTGGTGTCGACCCTGCGCAGGGTTGGCCGCCACGGCTTGACCAACCCGCTGCACACGGCACGGCATCTGTTGGCGTTCGGCAGCCAGCTGGGCCGCGTGATGCTGGGCGACACGCCCTACCAGCCCAACCCTCGCGATGGCCGCTTCAGCGACCCGACCTGGAGCCACAACCCGTTTTATCGCCGTGGCTTGCAGGCCTATCTGGCCTGGCAGAAGCAGACGCGCCAGTGGATCGATGAAAGTCACCTGGACGACGATGACCGCGCCCGTGCGCACTTTCTGTTTGGCATGATCAATGACGCCCTGGCACCGAGCAACTCGCTGCTCAACCCGCTGGCGGTCAAAGAACTGCTGAACACCGGCGGGCAAAGCCTGGTGCGTGGCGTGGCCCACTTGCTCGACGACCTGCGCCACAACGACGGCCTGCCGCGCCAGGTGGACGAACGTGCCTTCGAGGTGGGTGCCAGCCTGGCGGCAACGCCCGGTGCGGTGGTGTTTCGCAACGAGCTGTTGGAGTTGATCCAGTACAAGCCGATGAGCGAAAAACAGCACGCCAGGCCTTTGCTGGTGGTGCCGCCGCAAATCAACAAGTTCTATATCTTCGACATGCAGGCGCACAACAGCTTCGTTCAGTACATGCTCAAGAACGGCCTGCAGGTGTTCATGATCAGTTGGCGCAACCCCGACCCGCGCCACCGCGAATGGGGCCTGTCCACGTACGTACAGGCCCTGGAAGAAGCGCTGAACGCCTGCCGCAGCATCAGCGGCAACCGCGACCCCAACCTGATGGGTGCCTGCGCCGGCGGCCTGACCATGGCCGCGCTGCAGGGCCACCTGCAGGCCAAGCATCAGTTGCGCAAGATCCGCAGCGCCACTTACCTGGTGAGCCTGCTCGACAGCAAGTTCGACAGCCCGGCCAGCCTGTTCGCCGACGAGCAGACGGTAGAGGCCGCCAAGCGCCGATCCTATCAACGGGGCGTGCTGGACGGCGGCGAAGTCGCCAGGATTTTCGCCTGGATGCGCCCCAACGACCTGATCTGGAACTACTGGGTCAACAACTACCTGTTGGGCAAAGCCCCACCCGCGTTCGACATCCTGTACTGGAACGCCGACAACACACGCCTGCCCGCGGCACTGCACGGGGACTTGCTGGACTTTTTCAAGCACAACCCGCTCACCCACCCGGCAGGCCTCGAAGTGTGCGGCACGCCCATCGACCTCAAGCAGGTCGACCTGGACAGCTTTACCGTGGCCGGCAGCAACGACCACATCACTCCATGGGACGCCGTGTACCGCTCGGCCTTGCTGCTTGGTGGCGACCGGCGTTTCGTGCTGGCCAACAGCGGGCACATCCAGAGCATCATCAACCCGCCGGGCAACCCCAAGGCCTACTACCTGGAAAACCCCAAACTGTCCGGCGACCCGCGCGCCTGGTTCTACGAGGCCAAACGCAGCGACGGCAGTTGGTGGCCCTTGTGGCTGGAATGGATCACACCGCGCTCCGGCCCGCTCAAGGCTCCCCGTACCGAGCTGGGCAACAGTACCTATCCACCGCTCGGCCCGGCGCCAGGCACCTATGTCCTGACCCGATGAGCCCTACGACTGGATGAAGACCCGCGACCGTATCCTCGAATGCGCCCTGCAACTGTTCAACCAGCAGGGCGAACCGAACGTATCCACCTTGGAGATTGCCAACGAACTGGGTATCAGCCCGGGCAACCTGTACTACCACTTCCATGGCAAGGAGCCCTTGGTGCTGGGCCTGTTCGAGCGCTTCGAAGAAGCGCTGATGCCCCTGCTCGACCCGCCCCTGGACGTGCGCCTGGACGCCGAGGACTACTGGCTGTTCCTGCACCTGATCGTCGAGCACATGGCCCAGTACCGCTTTCTGTTCCAGGACCTGTCCAACCTCACCGGCCGCCTGCCCAAGCTGGCGCGCGGCATGCGCAGCCTGATCAATGCACTCAAGCGTACGCTGGCGGCGTTGCTCGCCAGCCTCAAGGGCCAGGGGTTGGTAGAGAGTGAGACCCAGGCGCTGGGGCAACTGGTGGAGCAGATCACAATGACGCTGCTGTTCTCGCTGGATTACCAGCGGGTGCTGGGACGCGAGGCGGATGTGGGAATTGTGGTGTACCAGGTGATGATGCTGGTGGCGCCGCATCTGCAGCCACAGGCGCGGGCGGCGGCGGAGCAGTTGGCGGTGCGCTATCTGGAAGGGTAGAAACAACATGCTGACAACGCCGTCATTGTAGGAGCGGCCTTGTGCCGCGAATGGGCCGCAAAGCGGCCCCGCGATCTCAGCGTCAAGGCAAAGATCCCGGGGCTGCTTTGCAGCCCATTCGCGGCACAAGGCCGCTCCTACGCTGACCGTGTTTGCCCGGAAGGCAATCTGCTTTCAGATCAGGGTACCGGTGCCGTTTGGTGCCGACGGTGCGCTGCCGGCCGGGGCGGCTACAGGTGCCGGGGCTGGGGTAGCGGCCGGGGCGGCACTGGCCGCTGGCGCTGCAGGTTTGGCGGCTGCCGGTTTGGCCGGTGCTTTCTTCACCGCAGGTTTCTTCGCTGCCGCTGGCTTGGCCGCTGCCGGTTTTGCTGCCGGTTTTGCCGCCGGCTTGGCAGCTGCAGGTTTGGCCGCAGGCTTTGCTGCAGGTTTGGCCGCTGCCGTTTTAGCTGCAGGTTTGGCCGCCGCCGTTTTAGCAGCAGGCTTGGCCGCCGCTGCCTTGGCCAGTGGCTTGGCCGCTGCCTTGCTCGCAGCCGGCTTGGACGCCGCAGCGCGCGACGAAATCGGCGTAACCGAAGCACCGGTCAGCTTCTCGATCTGCTTGGTCAGGCTATCCACCTGCTGGTGCAGGGCCTTGATCTCGTTGCGGCTCGGCACGCCCAGGCGAGAGATGGCGCTGTTCAGGCGCTTGTCGAAGGCCTCTTCGAGTTCGCTCCACTTGCCCAGCGCAAGGTCCTTCACGCCAGACACGCGCGAAGTGGTCGACGACTTGGCGGTTTCGGCTACATCTTCAGCCGCCTTCTTCGCCTGCTTCTCGGCCTTCTCGCCATCTTTCACCAGCGAGTCGAACAGCTTCGGGCCGTCCTGGTCAACTTTCGAATAGATACCCAGCCCCGCCAGCCAGATCTTGCGGGAGTACTTCTCGATCCCGCCGACCCAGGAGCTGCTTTCTTTGTCGGAATTCTTCTTGCCAGCCATCCTGCTCTCCTTATGGTTTGTGCGCGACGCGCTCAAGCAGCTCGTGCAGCTGTTCAAGCTTCACCGACAACGCCTCAACGTCATGTTTAGACGGAATACCCAGGCGATTCAAGGCGCGACCGACCCGTGCGTCGAAAGCTTTTTCGATCTTGTCGAGTTGAATTTCTACCTTCCCGCGTACGCGGCTCACTTCTTCAGCGGCTTCGTCAAGCTGGTGGTTGGCGGCATCGAGCTCTTTGTCGATGCGTTTCTTGCCGCGCTTCTCGACGCCTTCGCCGGCCTTGACCAGCTCCTGGAAGTAGTCAGAGCCTTCCTGACCAACGCGGGCGTAGGCGCCGATACCGGCCAGCCAGATCTTGCGCGCATAGCCGCGCACCTCGCCAAGCGTGCCCAGGGCTTCGTCTTTTTTCTTCACAATCACTTTGGCCATGCTGTGTACCTCATGCTCATGAGTGGTGGAAAACCGCCCATGGAGGCTGGGCTTGAGCATTAAGGTAGGGAAGAAAATTAGAAACCTCACCCTAAGGTCATCGTTGTCGCATCTATATACCGCAAGCACCGTTGGCCATAGCGCTAGCGTCGCAGGCTTCACCTCACGGACATCGACGCCATGACTGCTGTAGCAAACCCACCCAGGCTGACGTTCAAGCAAAGCGTGGCAGCCTGTTTCTCCAAACGACCCAGCGTGCGGGACGTTTTATCAAAAGAAGCATTCCAGATTTTCAACGACCGGTATCCATGGTTGCACCGCAACCACCCTCACATCACATCGCTCGATCCTTTCGTCATCCTGCATGCACCGGCCAGCACAGGTGATCTCCCACGTCAGAGCGGGCTGGTGGACGAGCTTCTCAGGCATTTTCTGGCCAAGGAACGTGCGCAACTAAGCGCCGCAGACAAGCTGAGCATCAGCCCGCCCCATGTGTTTCAAATTCAGGAGCAAGGCCCGGACAACATCCGCCAACCCGAAATCATCCCGGACCTGACGAAGCTCAACGATGACTTCGATACAGTGCTTGGTGCGTTGATACCCGCCTTCCAGCAAGCCCAGATCGGCTTCTGGAACGGGCTCGACGAAGACAGCCAAGTCTCGCGCATGCTCTGGCTGGAACACACCATCAAGGCCGCATTGCTCGAGAACCTCCCTCGCCAAGGCCTGGCAGATGATGAAAAAGCTGCCATGTACGCCTTGCTCGACGGGGTATTCGACAGCCTGGCTGTCGAGGCGATACAAGTCACGCTCGGGACGGATGGCGAGGCACGCACCGTCACCCTACCGGATCTGTTGCTCATCACCACAAGTGGTACCCGCAACCTGGTTCTGCAATGCAAACCCTGCGGTTCGGTTCACCGCCATGTCGACCTGCCCAGCTTTGCCACCGCGCTGCAACGGCAGCTAGCACAACGCTACCGCTTCGAAGCGTTGTCCTGGGCGCACACACCGGTGATCGGACGCCCTTTCGCCTTCCAGGCAAGGCAACTGCTGAACGATATTCTGGACGACATCGGGCGCCTGCGTATTGGTGGCCTGGCAACCGTCGACGAGCTGGAGCGACAACTGCGTCAGGTGAGCGACCCGTCAGCTTACTTCTTCGACCTGCCTTCGCAGGAACGAACTGCACCCGCTGTCAGCCCACCGCGATGGCTGCTAAATGCCAGTGCTGAGGACCGCTACGCCTATCACACTGCACTGCTCGATCTGGCGGCGAACCAAGGTCGGTCGAAGGGCTGCACATCGCTGGGCGATGTCGAAGATATCCGTGATTACGCCGCTCGCCGCTTGCGTGAGACCCTGCAGACCAGCTACCCAGACAAGGCGATACACGACCCGAACGAGGTGCACATCCGCATTTCCCAAGCCATCATCGGCCCCGGCACACAAGGGCAATCACTGTTCTTGCACACGGTGCCCCTGACCGATCTGGCGATCTCCCGCCTGCGCCTTGAGGCTGGCGAGGTGATGACCGGGCTCAGTTTCGAGGATGGCTCGCCCGTGAAGGACTGGCTAAGCATCGAGCAGATCAGGGCGCTGATTCATCAGGTCGATATCAGCGCTCACTACCCCACCTACCTGCAAGATCAAGTCAGGACCGAACCGCGCAGGTCCGAACGAATCAGGCAACATGCCAGGGAGTGGCGTTACGCCCTTCGCTTCAGCACCCTGAAGGCCAAGATCGAGCGACAGCTTGGCGAAACGGCGAGCCAGGCAATGATCAGGTTCTGCCAGGGCATGGACAATGGCGCGGACCTTCTGCGCATCGCCCCCCTGGCGTTCCATTGCGCGCCTGGCGCTTCGGCAAGCGATGTGGCACACGGGATGTTCATCATCGAAATACCGGCAAGCGGCAGCTGGGTCTTGTACCGCCCCTTCTATGCCGACAGGGCGTTGCAGGAATTTCCGACCCTCGAATTGCTGATGGACGCAATCCGCAGCAGGGGCGCACTGCAAGAGAGCGTATTGGCCTGGCTCGACGAAGACGCGCGTCCGATTTACCAAAACGACGGGTTCAAGCACCCGCACCTGCACCCAAACATTACCACGCTGACGCACCTGCTCAATGTGCCGGTCGAGCTGCTGGACGGTCTTTTGCAACGCCTGAGACGCCCGGTACAGGCCTCGTTCCAGGCCTGGACGGATGAAATGGACACCCACCTGTTCAACGCCCGCATCGACACTATGCTATTGGCCTCAGCCAGCAATAGCGTATCCAATGCCCAGGAAGTGCGGGCTTTGGTGAAGGAGGCTGCCTGGGCGATCTTCAATACCGTCACCCAGCTTTGGCATGGTCCTATGACCACCCTGGTGTGGCTGGTCGTGGCGCTGTCGGCGGCCAAGGAAGACGTGGAGGCGCTGATCAAGCGCAGCGGTGACGATAAGATCGTCGCCGCCATAGACCTGCTCACCAACCTGGCCTTGCTCCTTGCCCACCGCCCGGCAACGCCACCTGCCAACAGCGAAGCGGCCGTTACGTTGCGCTTTTCAGGCCCTGCGCCGAAGGAAGAATCCCCGCCCCCAGCGCTCGAGCAGCCACAGGAGAAACCGTGGCAGGCCCCCGTCGAGGCGCAGCAGCCCACGCGGGTGCGTGTAGATGGCTGGCATGACGAGCAGCGCCTGAGCAACCTGTCAGTGCAGGAGCGCCAGTCACTGGCACAGCTGCAAGCCTTGCAGCCACTGGAAGGGCACGCACCACTGGCAAGTGGCCGTTTGCGTGGGTTGTTCAACATCGCCGGCCGTTACTACGTCAAACTGGGCGATGGCGCCTATGAAGTCATCGAGACCTGGAACGGCATGCAGATCATCGGCCCCGAGCCGAGCAGCAGCGAATGGGTGTCCCAATGGGATGGCGCCCGGGACGGCTACCATATCGTTGGTCGTGAACGCCAAAAAGGCCCTTGGTTGACGCGCTGGAATGGCCAATGGACTTTGAATCTGAACCTCTCTGGCGGCATGCCAAGGAACAGGCAATCCATCAACGCGGAAAACCGCCAGCGGTTCGACACGCTGAGCGCAACCGCCACGGCTAACCAACAAGCGCTGAATCAGATGGCACCCCTGATGGAACGCAGCCAAGTGCAACTGCAGGTTTATGACGACCTCGCGCGGGAATACAGCATGGCTGTCGATGCACTACCTGCACATGAGCGTGATACACCGCCGCCAGCCTTGCAGCTTCAGAGGCAGGCACTCAAAGCCCAGCGCCTACGGCACTTACCGGAAATCAGGGCATCCGCGCTCTACCTGGAACGGCAAAGCACGCTGCTACACGGGAATATCGAAGTGTTCAAGGAGATGGCCGAACCACGGTTCAGCAAATTCGACACCCGAGCCCCGAGCCGACGCCGATACGGCAACTGGTACGGTGCAGCCATCGAAAACGACATGCTGCTGTGCCGCCGCTTGCTGGAGCAGGTCGACCACCAGGCACTGAGCGCACAGTCCATCGGGCTGCCCCGCGTTCCAGAGACTGCCGAGCAGATACAGCAATACCTCGATTATTGCGAACGGGTACGCGATTCCAGCCAGGCCAGCCGCCGCCTGCTTGTCGTCAGCCAGCGGCTGGACCGGACCTTGGCGCAAGTACTGCCGGACCCCAAGATCGATTTTGCCGACAAAGCCACGAAACTCGCCCAGACCATTCGACGCAGGACGTATTCGACACTGGTCATTCGGGCCCAGCTGCTCAGTGACCTGGCCTACCTCGCCGTGGACAAGACTCGGCTCTCTGCGGACACGGCCGAGCATTTGCTTGCGATGCGCGCGCCGCTCAGCGGCATCGAATTCAGCCGTACGATCTGGAGCCACGACGGTCTGGAAGCCACCGAAGAGACGGCCCAGGTCAAAGCCGAACTGCTTGAGGATATCCTTCAGAAATACCGTACCGTGCTGGATCGCGCCCAATACATGAGGACACTGGACTCGCCTGCGCTGGTCGCTGACGTGCTGGACGAATATATACGCGAACTGTCCACCATTACCCAGATCACGGAGCAGCAACTGAGCGCGACCTTGACCAATCTCGACAGCGGCATCAGTCTCCCCTCGCCAACGCCCTATCATCGCCCCGCAACGATCAGGCGCCGGGTCATCCGTGTTGACCGAGGTCGACCGCTGTTGGTGGAAATCGACCAAATGGGCAATCGGGCCATCCAGCGCAGTGCATTCAATCAGGAGCCTGCGGGCAGTTTCGCGCAACGCGACGGGGTATGGCATGCCGTGCCTGAGCAAGCGCGGCCGGCCCAGCACGACCGGGCACAGCTGCGCCAGCGAGCAAGTCGCCTGCTGGCAGAGGTGGATGGGAAAATTGCCTTCGCCGCTCACTATGCCGATGAGCCCAACAGCCTGGCCGACTTTCTGGAATGGCCGGCAGGTGACATGCGCGAAGTGCAGCAGCAACTGACCGAGCTGAACAATCCACTGGATTCCAGCTTGGTCGACCTCCTTCGGGCAGCGGTAGACCGCATCCATCACGAAAGGCTTCGGCTGCTCACCGACGCGTATCTGAACACCCGCCATCCCGACGGCAAGGCCCTTCGCTTCCTGGCTGAGCAGAAGCGGATTCGGATCAGGCAGACCGTGATTCGCCGGCAGCTACGTCACGCCAATGATTACCTCGACGTCTACGAGATTCGCGATGTGCAAGCGCCACAGCGGTTACTATGGGAGGCGCATTTTCACTATCCCAGCCTCGAAGCGAGAGGGCATGACTTCGTCAAGGGCCACCTCAAGTTCTGGGATGCAGGCGTAAGGGGCCGCAAGGCCATGCTCGAGCAGGCCGCAGACGCACGCGAGCGCATCGCGATCTACCGCGGCGATCTGCGCCTGGAGCAGGTAATTGGCATCATTCCTTTCCCGACGGACGCGCCGCAGTAGCCAGAGAGCGGCCCTGGCTCAGGCCAGGGCCTTGTCCAGCGCCCGTTCGATCTCACCCTTGATGGTGCCGCTCATCATCGACAGCATCATGCCCAGCTTCAATTCGACGCGGATGCTGTCGTCGCCAATGTGCACACTGCCATTGGCGCCACTGCGCGCAACGTCCACGCGGTCACCGTTCCAGGTGGCCTTGAGGTCGTACTCACGGCTGAGCTTGTCGACCAGCGCTTCGGCCTTGGCGCGGGCGGCATCACGGCCGAGGGAATGTTTGCGTTCGACGCTGATCTGGGTCATGCGGGCGTTCCTGAAGATGTAGACATAATCAGCATTATGCCCGCCCCTGCCCACTGGTACACCCCGCCAAGACAAATCCGCCCGTTCGCCCTAGAATGGCGGTAATTTTTTCCGGTGAAGCGATATGAACGACCAGCGCAAAGGCGACCACGCCGAACCCACCACCCACTTTGGCTACCAGGACGTACCTGAAAGCCAGAAGGCGAAAAAAGTCGCCGAAGTGTTCCACTCGGTGGCAGCCAAGTACGACCTGATGAACGATGTGCTTTCCGGCGGCATGCACCGCCTGTGGAAGCGCTTTACCATCGAGCTGTCGGGCGTGCGCAGCGGCAACCGGGTGCTGGACATCGCCGGCGGTACCGGTGACCTGGCCGCCAAGTTCTCGCGCCTGGTCGGCCCGACGGGCCAGGTGGTGCTGGCGGACATCAACGATTCGATGCTCAAGGTTGGCCGTGACCGCCTGCTGGACCGTGGTGTGGCCGGCAACATCGAGTTCGTCCAGGCCGACGCCGAAAAACTGCCGTTCCCGGACAACCACTTCGACTGCGTGACCATCGCTTTCGGCCTGCGCAACGTCACCCACAAGGACGAAGCCATCCGTTCGATGCTGCGCGTGCTCAAGCCCGGTGGCCGTCTGCTGATCCTGGAATTCTCCAAACCGACCAGCAAGCTGATGTCCAAGGCCTACGACGCCTATTCGTTCGCTTTCATGCCGCTGGCCGGCAAGCTGATCACCAACGACTCGGAAAGCTACCGTTACCTCGCCGAATCGATCCGCATGCACCCGGACCAGGAAACCCTGAAGAGCATGATGGTCGAGGCCGGTTTCGACCGCGTCACCTACCACAACATGACCAGCGGCATCGTTGCCGTGCACCGGGGGATCAAACCCTGATGCTGCTGGCCGGGCTGCTCGCCAGCGTCGAACATGGCCTGAACCGCGTCCTGCGCATGGACAGCACGGCCCTGCCGCGGCTGGCCGCGCTGGAAGGCAAGGTCATCGAGATCGACTGCCGCCAACCGGCCCTGCAGGTCTTCATCCTGCCCGATGAAGACGGCCTGATGCTCGCCGCCCACTGGGAAGGCGAGGTCGACTGCAGCCTGCGCGCACCGGCCGGCAGCCTGGTGCAACTTGCCCTGGCCAGGGACAAGACCGCCGTGTTGCACAGCCCGCAGGTAGAACTGCATGGCGACAGCGCCGTGCTGCTCGACCTGTTCGGCGTGCTGCAGGACCTGGAGCTGGACTGGGAGCACGAACTGCAACGCTGGCTCGGCCCGGTCGCCACGGCCATGCTGGCAGGCCACATTCGCCTGCGTGCACGCTGGACTCGCCAGGGCCTGGCGCGCTTCAGCCAGAACCTTTCCGAGTACCTGGCCGAAGAGTCCCGCACCCTGGTAGGCAAGCGCGAAGCCGAAGCCGCCTTCAGTGAACTCGATGCCCTGAAGCTCGATACAGAACGCCTCGAGGCGCGCATCAAGCGCCTCTCCCGATCCCTTGATACCAGCGAAAACGCATGAAGCTGCTCGCCGTCCGCCGTCTTTTTCGCATCCAGCGCGTGGTGATTCGCTACCGTCTCGATGACCTGCTGTTCGAACAGCCCTTGCTGCCCTGGTGGCTGGCCAGCCTGCGCCTGCTGATGCCGTGGCGCTGGCTGCCACGTAAGCCCACCGAGCTCAGCCGTGGCGCGCGCCTGCGCCTGGCGCTGCAGGACCTGGGGCCGATCTTCATCAAGTTCGGCCAGTTGCTGTCCACCCGCCGCGACCTGCTGCCCACCGACATCGCCAACGAGCTGATGCTGTTGCAGGACCGTGTGCCGCCGTTCGACCCGAAACAGGCCGTGGCACTGATTGAAGCGCAGCTGGGCGCGAAGGTTGGCGAGGTGTTCAGCCGTTTCGACGTCGAACCGCTGGCCTCGGCGTCGGTGGCCCAGGTGCACGCCGCACGCCTGAAGACCGGCGAAGAGGTGGTGGTCAAGGTGGTACGCCCGGGCCTGAAGCCGGTGATCGCCCAGGACCTGGCCTGGTTGTTCCTGATTGCCAAGGCCGCCGAACGCGCCTCGGCCGATGCCCGCCGCCTGCACCCGGTGGAAATCGTCGGTGACTACGAAAAAACCATCTACGACGAGCTCGACCTGCTGCGCGAGGCTGCCAACGCCAGCCAGCTGCGGCGCAACTTCGAAGGCTCCGAGCTGATGTACGTGCCCCAGGTCTACTGGGACCTGTGCCGCCCTAAAGTGCTGGTGATGGAGCGCATCTATGGCGTACCGGTGACCGACATGGCCACCCTGGCCGACCAGCGTACCGACATGAAGCTGCTGGCCGAGCGAGGCGTGGAGGTATTCTTCACCCAGGTATTCCGCGACAGCTTCTTCCATGCCGACATGCACCCGGGCAACATCTTTGTCAGCACGGTCAAGCCGTGGAGCCCGCAGTACATCGCTATCGACTGCGGCATCGTCGGCAGCCTCACCGCCGAGGACCAGGACTACCTGGCGCGTAACCTGTTTGCCTTCTTCAAGCGTGACTATCGCCGCGTCGCCGAGTTGCACATCGACTCGGGCTGGGTGCCGGCGCATACCAAGGTCAACGAATTCGAAGCGGCGATCCGCACCGTGTGCGAGCCAATCTTCGAAAAACCGTTAAAGGATATTTCCTTCGGCCAGGTGCTGATGCGCCTGTTCCAGACCGCGCGGCGCTTCAACATGGAAGTGCAGCCGCAGCTGGTGCTGCTGCAGAAGACCCTGCTCAACATCGAGGGCCTGGGCCGCCAACTGTACCCCGACCTGGACCTGTGGAGCACCGCCAAACCCTACCTCGAACGCTGGATGCGCGACCGCTACAGCCCCAAGGCCGTGCTCGGCAACATTCATGGGCAGGTCGAGCAGTTGCCGCACCTGACCAACATGGCCCGCGACCTGCTCGAACGCCTGTCGCAACCGCACCTGAACGATCCGCAACTGCCGGAACGCCGCCGCCAGGGTGACCGCTGGGCCCTGCGCCTGCTGGGCGCCGGCCTGCTCGGTGGTGGCGCGGTGCTGGCCGCAGGCGCCGCCGAGGCCGCCAGCCTGGCCGCCCCTGCTGCCTGGCCGGCCTGGCTGATGCTGGCCGCAGGCCTTTACCTGATCGTGCGCCAATAGCCAGCCGCGCCTGTGGCTGGCACACTAGCGCAAAGGGCCCGATACAGGAGCGGGCCCGCTTTGGAGTCGACGATGAAAGACTGGCTGGACGAGATCAAGTGGAACAGCGACGGCCTGGTACCGGCAATCGCCCAGGACCACAAGACCGGACGCGTGCTGATGATGGCCTGGATGAACCGCGAATCGCTGGCGCTGACCGCCACCGAACAGCGCGCCATTTACTGGTCGCGTTCGCGGGGCAAGCTGTGGCGTAAAGGCGAAGAATCCGGGCACGTGCAGAAGCTGCATGAGCTGCGTCTGGACTGCGACGCCGACGTGATCATCCTGATGGTCGAGCAACTGGGCCATATCGCCTGTCATACCGGCCGTGAAAGCTGCTTCTACCGCGTCTTTGAAGACGGCCAGTGGAAAATCGTCGACCCGGTCCTGAAGGACCCGGATGCCATCTACAGCGCAGGACACTGACATGAGCGACACCCTCAACCGCCTGGCCGAAGTGCTTGAAGAACGCAAGCAAGCGGCGCCTGACAGCTCCTATGTGGCCAGCCTGTACCACAAGGGCCTGAACAAGATCCTCGAGAAGCTCGGCGAAGAGTCGGTCGAAACGATCATTGCCGCCAAGGATGCTGCCGTCAGCAAGGATTACAGTGATGTCATCTACGAAACCGCCGACCTGTGGTTTCATAGCCTGGTGATGCTCAGCGCGCTGGGCCAGCATCCACAAGCCGTGCTGGATGAGCTGGATCGCCGTTTCGGGCTGTCCGGGCACGATGAAAAGGCCGCTCGACAGCCTTCGGCTTGAGCACAACGAATTCTAGGAGAGCACCATGGGTATTTTTGACTGGAAACACTGGATCGTCCTGCTGGTTGTCGTGGTTTTGGTGTTCGGCACCAAGAAGCTGAAAAACTTCGGCAGTGACCTGGGCGAGTCGATCAAGGGCTTTCGCAAGGCCATGAACGAAGAAGAGACCAAGCCGGCAGAGCAAACGCCGCCTGCCCAGCCTGTGCCGCCAGTGCAAAACACTGCCCAGCCGCAACAAGGCCACACCATCGAAGGCCAGGCCCAACCGGTCCAAGAGCCGCAGCGGAAAGACTGACCCATGTTCGGCATCAGTTTCAGCGAGCTGCTGCTCGTAGGTCTGGTCGCCCTGCTGGTGCTCGGCCCCGAGCGCCTGCCCGGTGCCGCGCGCACCGCAGGCCTGTGGATCGGCCGGCTCAAACGCAGCTTCAACAGCATCAAGATGGAAGTGGAGCGCGAAATCGGCGCCGACGACATCCGTCGCCAGTTGCATAACGAGCACATCCTGCAGATGGAAGAGGAAGCCAAGCGCATCCTCAACCCGATGACACCCCCTGCCCAGCCGCCGGTAACCACGGCCAGCGTGCAGCCACCTGCCGGGCTTGAGGCCAGGCCGGTCGAAGCACCTGCAACCCCGGTCGCATCCCCAGAACCGCCTCAACCGCCGCGAGCCCCATGAGCGAGAATCCGGAACACGACCAGCCGATGCCGCTGGTCTCGCACCTGACCGAACTGCGCACCCGCCTGCTGCGCTGTGTTGCCGTCATTTTCCTGATCTTTGCCGGGCTGTTTTCCTTCGCCCAGCAGATCTACACCCTGGTCTCGGCGCCGCTGCGCGACCATTTGCCGGCCAACGCGACGATGATCGCCACCGACGTGGCCTCGCCGTTCCTGACGCCGTTCAAGCTGACCATGATCGTCTCGCTGTTCCTGGCGATCCCGTTCATCCTGCAGCAGATCTGGGGTTTTATCGCACCGGGTCTGTACCGCCATGAAAGGCGCATCGCCATTCCGCTGCTGGTGTCGAGCATTCTGCTGTTCTACGCCGGTATGGCCTTTGCCTATTTCCTGGTGTTCCCGCTGATGTTCAGTTTCTTTGCCGCCGCCACCCCGGCAGGCGTGGCAATGATGACCGACATCGCCAACTACCTCGACTTCGTGATGACGCTGTTCTTCGCCTTTGGCGTCGCCTTCGAAATCCCGGTGGCAGTGGTGCTGCTGGTGTGGATTGGCGTGGTCGACGTGAAGTACCTGAAGAAGATCCGCCCTTACGTGATCATCGGCTGCTTCGTGGTCGGCATGATCCTCACCCCGCCGGACATCTTCTCCCAGACCCTGCTGGCCGTGCCCATGTGGCTGCTGTTCGAGGTCGGCGTGCTGTGCGGTAGCCTGATCCGCAAGCGCAGTGCCCACGACGAGGAAGCCAACGACCACAACGACCAGCCACCAGCGACCCAACCGTGAATCTGTTGCTCCTTGAAGAGGCCGACTTCGTGTCGGCCGACCGCGTCGTTCTTGCTGATCGGCGCTTTACCCACATGCAGGAAATCCACCGCGTCGCAGTGGGCGACAACCTGCGCGTGGGCCGAATCAACGGCCTGATGGGCAAGGCCACGGTGCTGCGCCTGGAACAGCACGAGGCCGAACTTGAAGTGGCCTTCGACCAGCAACCACCAGCCAAGCTGCCGTTGACCCTGGTGCTGGCGGTGCCGCGGCCGAAAATGCTGCGACGTCTGTTCCAGACCGTGGCCACCCTCGGCGTATCGCGGCTGATCCTGGTGAACAGTTACAAGGTCGAGAAAAGCTTCTGGCAAACGCCTTTCCTGCAGCCCGAGAGCATTCGCGACAACCTGATCCTCGGCCTGGAACAGGCGCGTGACACGGTGCTGCCCGAGGTGATCATCGAGAAACGCTTCAAGCCTTTCGTCGAAGACCGCCTACCCGCCATCGCCGCTGGCACCCTGGGCCTGGTCGGCCACCCCGGCCCCTACCCCGCCTGTCCACGCGCCGTGGAGCAATCCGTAACCCTGGCCATCGGCCCCGAAGGCGGCTGGATCCCCTACGAAATTGACCTGCTGGGCAAGGCTGGCCTGGCACCGGTGCAGCTGGGTGATCGCATCCTGCGGGTAGAGACCGCCGTCACTGCGCTGCTTTCGCGTATTTTCTGACGTAAACGCCGTTTTTTCGCCCATCAAGTTTCCCTCTCCGGAGCCGATGGCCTTGGCAACACAACAATTATTTGTGCTGCCAAGCCGCCGGGGAGTCGTACATGTACCAATGGTTAGCCCAATCGCTGGGCAATGTGAGCGTGAATCGCAAACTGGGGCTGGGTTTCGGCCTGGTGCTGCTGTTGACCCTGGCTATTACCCTGGCCGGCTGGCACGGCATGGACAGCATCATCGACCGTGGCGACAAGCTGGGTAACATCTCGGTCATCCAGCAGTACACCCAGGAACTGCGCATTGCCCGCCAGCATTACCAGCGCCGCAGTGATGACGCGTCGGTGGCCGAGCTGGAAAAAGCCTTGGCCAACCTCGACCGCCAGGTGCAGCTGATGCTCGGGCAGATCGAAAACCCCACCGACCGCCAGCGCCTGGAGCAGCAGCGCGAGGCCGTGCGCATTTACCAGCAGGCATTCAACGAGCTGAAGCAGGCCGGCCAGCGCCGCGAGGCCAGCCGTAGCGTGCTCGGCGACAGCGCTGACAAGGCTGCAGAGCTGATCGGCCGCGTGCAGCGGGGCCTGCTGCAAGGTGGCGATATCAACCAGTACCAGCACGCGGTAGACGTCAGCGCCCTGCTGCAACAAGCGCGTTTCCAGGTGCGTGGCTACACCTACAGCGGCAATGCCGAGTTCCAGCAAACGGCGCTGAAAGCCATCGACCAGGCCCTGGCCGAGCTGCGCGCATTGCCGGCCAAAGTGCCGGCAGAACATGCCGCCGGTCTCGACGATGCCGCCACCGCCATGGGCGGCTACCGCGATGCGGTCAGCCAGTTCGGCAATGCCCAGACCGCCAGCGAGCAGGCCCTGCAGCACATGGCCGAGCAAGGTACGCTGCTGCTACAGACCAGCCAGGCGATGACCACTTCGCAAACCGCCGTGCGTGACGCCGGCGCGACCCAGGCCAAGACCCTGCTCGCCGTGGCCACCGGGCTGGCCCTGGCCCTCGGCCTGCTGGCGGCATGGGCAATTACCCGGCAGATCATCATTCCCCTGCGCCAGACCCTGCGCGCCGCCGAGCGGGTAGCCAGTGGCGACCTGACCCAGAACCTGCAGGTAAACCGCCGTGACGAACTGGGCCAGCTGCAAGCGAGCATGCAGCGCATGACCCAAGGCCTGCGCGAACTGATCGGCGGCATCGGTGACGGTGTCACTCAGATTGCCAGTGCCGCAGAGGAGCTGTCGGCGGTAACTGAGCAGACCAGCGCCGGGGTCAACAACCAGAAGGTCGAAACCGACCAGGTAGCGACCGCCATGAACCAGATGACGGCCACCGTGCACGAGGTAGCCCGTAACGCCGAGCAGGCCTCGGAAGCCGCCCTGATGGCCGACCAGCAAGCCCGTGAAGGCGACCGGGTGGTGGGTGAGGCTGTGGCGCAGATCGAGCGGCTGGCGGGTGAAGTGATCAACTCCAGCGAAGCGATGAACCAGCTCAAGGCCGAGAGCGACAAGATCGGCAGCGTGCTCGACGTGATCAAATCGGTGGCTCAGCAGACCAACCTGCTGGCCCTGAACGCGGCTATCGAAGCCGCCCGTGCCGGCGAGGCCGGGCGTGGCTTTGCCGTGGTGGCCGATGAAGTACGCAGCCTGGCCCAGCGCACCCAGCAATCGACGGAAGAGATCGAAGAACTGATTGCCGGCCTGCAAAGCGGCACCCAACGGGTGGCCAGCGTGATGGACAACAGCCGCCAGCTGACCGACAGCAGCGTCGAGCTGACCCGCCGCGCCGGCAGCTCGCTGGAGACCATTACCCGCACCGTGTCGTCGATCCAGGCGATGAACCAGCAGATTGCCACGGCAGCCGAGGAACAGACAGCCGTGGCCGAGGAGATCAACCGTAGCGTGATGAATGTGCGGGATATATCCGACCAGACCTCCGCAGCAAGTGAAGAGACGGCCAGTTCCAGTGTGGAGCTGGCTCGGCTGGGGACCCACCTGCAGGGGTTGGTGGGGCGGTTCAAGCTTTGATCTGAGGGATGAATCACCTGTACTGGCCTCTTCGCGGGTTTACCCGCGAAGAGGCCAGTGCGAAGAACTCTCCTACAGTTCGCAGCGAAATTTCCTACTTGGCTTTCAGGTCAAGTCCTACAGCTCCGCTGCCGATTGGCAGAGGTGAGATGCCAGCAATGCGCTTGCATCCCCTTTCTTGAATGGACGGAGACTCATCATGCTCGGATACCTCAACCGCAAGCTCGGCAACATCAGTGTCGCTGCCAAGCTGGCCCTCGGCTTTGCGGTGGTCCTGCTGCTTACCCTGGCCACCACCCTCAGCGGCTGGCGCGCACTGGATGGCGCCATTACCCGCTCGGAACAGCTGAGCGAGATCGGCCTGATCAACGACCTCACCAAAGACCTGCGCGCGGAGCGCATCACGTATCGCGTGCTTAACGACGACGCCAGCAAAGCACAAGTTACCCGCATCCTTGACCAGCTGGACGCCATGCTGTCCACGCTGCAGCAACGCAGCAACGTTGATGAGTCTCGCCAGTTACTGAGCGATAAGCTGGCGATGCTGCAGCGCCTGCGCGACACCTTCAGCGAGCTGCAAAGCAGCGTCATCAACCGAACTGCCCTGCGCGAAACCATGCAGGCACAGGAACATAAGCTAAACGAGGTCATCGAGAATCTACAGACCCAGGCCTTGCTGAACATGTCGGCCGACGGCCAGCGCAGTGCCGTGCTGAGCCTGATGGATAACCTCACCCGGCATGTCGATGGCGCTAACCAGCAAAGCCTGATGCCGGCCTATACCTTCTCCCCCGTCGAGGAATTCACGCGGGTGGGCGAACGTGCGCTGGACGCCGCCGATACCAGCCTTGGGCAATTGCTACAAAACCTCGAGCCGCTGGGCTTGCCACACGCGCTCACCGAGCAACCCGGTACCGAGTTGGCCAAATACCGGGCCAGCCTGGACCAGTACCGCCGCGCGGCCGTGCGGGTTGAGCAACTGCAGAATGCGATGGAGCAAATGGGCGATGAACTGGCCGCAGTGAGCGTGCAACTGGGTGAACGCAAGATCGAACAGCGCGACAGCGAAGCCTTGGCCGCCCGCTCGCTGCTGACCGGCGTAGCGCTGCTGGCACTTGCAATGGGGGTGTTGGCCGCCTGGCTGATCACCTTGCAGATCACCCAGCCATTGCGCCAGACGCTGGCCGTGGCTGCACGCATAGCCAAAGGCGACCTGAGCCAGGTTGACGCGGTGCAACGGCGTGACGAGATGGGGCAGTTGCAAAGCCGCATGCGTGAGATGACCTTGAGCCTGCGCGAGCTTATCGGGGGTATCGACCAAGGCGTCGGCCAGCTGTCACAGGCCGCCACACAGTTGGCAGCCAGCAGCGAGGACACCAAACTGAAGATCAACCAGCAGCGCGAGGAAACCGACCAGGTGGCCACCGCCATGAACCAGATGAGCGCCACCGTTCAGGAAGTGGCACAGAACGCCGAGCAGGCCTCGCTGGCTGCAACCAACGCCGACCAGCAGGCCCAGGTGGGCGACCAGGTGGTGGCCGAAGCCATCGGCCGTATCGAGCAACTGGCCGGGCAGATGGACCATTGCCTGGCGGCCATGCAGCACCTGGCGGGCGAGAGCCAGCGTATTGGCAGCATCCTCGATGTGATCAAGTCGGTGTCCGAACAGACCAACTTGCTGGCCCTGAACGCGGCTATCGAGGCGGCACGGGCGGGAGAAGCCGGGCGCGGCTTTGCCGTGGTGGCTGATGAAGTGCGCGGTTTGGCCAAGCGTACCTCGACTGCAACCGAAGAGATTGGCCAGCTAATCGACAGCCTGCACAACGGTACCGACGAGGTGACCCGCTTGCTGGACAGCAGCAAGAACCTGACCGAGCAGAGCGTGGAGCTGAGCCGCAGGGCCGGGCATGCGCTGAGCCAGATCGCCGACACCGTGTCGAGCATTCAGGGCATGAACCAGCAGATCGCCACGGCCAGCGAAGAACAAAGCGTGGTGGCCGAGCAGATCAACCGAAGCGTGATCAATGTGCGGGATGTGTCGGATCAGACCAGTGCGGCCAGCGAACAGACGGCGGCCTCGAGCGGGGAGCTGGAGCAGTTGGGGCAGCAATTGCGGGGGATGGTTGGGCGGTTCAGCATTTAAGATTACCGGGGCTGCTTTGCAGCCCAATCGCCGGCAAGCCAGTTCCCACAAAAAGCAGGCCAGCGCCATACCCGTGGGAGCTGGCTTGCCGGCGATTGGGGCGCAAAGCGCCCCCGCTTTTTACAGCACCTGGCGCAGGAATGCCTGCGCGCGCGGGTCTTTCGGCGCATCGAAGAACGCCCCAGGCGCGGCATCTTCCAGCAGCTTGCCATGGTCGAAGAACAGCACCCGGTCCGCCACTTCGCGGGCAAAGCCCATTTCATGGGTGACGCAGACCATGGTCATGCCTTCCTGGGCCAGGGTCTTCATCACGTCCAGCACTTCGCCGACCATTTCCGGGTCAAGCGCCGAGGTCGGCTCGTCGAACAGCATCACTTTCGGGTCCATCGCCAGGGCACGGGCAATCGCCACGCGCTGTTGCTGGCCGCCCGACAAGCGCGACGGGTACTCGTTGGCCTTCTGCGAAATACCCACCTTCTCCAGCAACGCCCGGGCCTTGGCTTCACGCTCGGCCTTGTTGCGCTTGCGCACCACCTTCTGCGCCAGGCACAGGTTTTCCAGCACGGTCATGTGCGGGAACAGGTTGAAGTGCTGGAACACCATGCCGACTTCGCGGCGGTAGGCGTTGATGTCGGTCTTCGGGTCGGCCAGTTGCAGGCCGTCGATGGCCACATGGCCTTGGTCGAAATGCTCCAGGCCGTTGAGGCAGCGCAGGAAGGTGGACTTGCCCGAACCCGATGGGCCGAGCACTACCACCACTTCGCCTTTGGCGACCTGGGTGGTGACGTTGTCCACAGCCCGTACCACTTGGCCACGGGTGTCGAAGACTTTCAGCAGGTCACGGACTTCAATCACTTTGCGCAAGCCTCCGCTCGAGCCGGCTGGCCAGGTGCGACAGCGGCAGGTTGATCAGCAGGTACAGACCTGCCACGCAGAACCAGATCTCGAAGGTCGAGAACGAGGTGGTGATGGCCTCGCGGCCGCTCTTGGTCAGTTCGGTGATGGCGATCACCGAAACCAGCGAGGTGTCCTTGACCAGGCTGATGAACTGGCCAGCCAACGGCGGCAGCACGCGCTTGAAAGCCTGCGGCAGGATCACGTGGCGCATCGACTGGCCAGCGTTCAGGCCCAGCGAGCGCGCGGCTTCGTTCTGGCCCTTGGTGATGGACTGCACGCCAGCACGGACGATTTCAGCCACGTAGGCGCCCGTGAACAGTGCCAGCGCCGCCACCCCGGCGAACTCGCGGGACAGGTTGAGCACGGTGCCGATGAAGAAGTAGAAAATGAAGATCTGCACCAGCAGCGGCGTGCCGCGCACCAGTTCGACATAGACGGTTGAAAGGTCACGCAGGGTCGGGTTGCTGGACAATCGGCACAAGCCCGCGAACAAGCCGATGACCAGGCCCAGCGCGCCGGATACCACCGACAGCCACAACGTGGTCCACAGGCCCCAGGCCAGCGGGCCGGCGGCCCAATGGCGGGTTACGCCAATCTGGTCGCCTTCGGCCACATCGTCGCCGCGGCTCAGTTGCAGGCTGTCCTTGGCCACTTCGAGGACCTGCTCGTCACCTTGCTCGTCCTTCAGCGTGACGCGGGCGTTATCGCCGGCAATGACGATCTCCTGCACGGTGCCATAACCGGCAGCGCGCTGAACGTCTTCGGCCTTGTAGGCAAAGTACTGCGGTACGCGGTTCCAGCGCCACTCGTAGGACATCATCGAGGTGGCCATGTACAGGCTGATCGCCAGGCCAACCAGCACCAGGGCGGTCAGCCCGTGCCAGGGCCACTGGGCTTTCTTGTGTTTGATCACGTGGGGTACTTCCGTAAATGCGAACGCGCAGGGTTTGCCTGCGCGTCGGGGTCAAAGCCGGGCTTGTGGCCTGGGCCTTATTCCATGTCCTTCAGCCAGTCCTTGTTCTTGAACCACTTGTCGTGAATACGATCGTAGGTCCCGTCATGCTTGATCTGGTGCAGGAAGTTGTTGATGAAGTTGATGCTGTCGTAGTCGCCTTTCTTCAGGCCGAAGGCCAGCGGCTCGTAGGTGAAGGGCTCTTCGAGGAACAGCAGCTTGCCGGCACCGGCTTTCTCCACGGCTACCACGTTGTACGGGGCGTCGTAGACGAAGGCATCAGCCTTGCCGTTGACCACGTCCATCACCGCTTCCTGTTCGTTGTCGTAGCCGTGGTACTTGGCTTTGCCGATCAACTTCTTGGAGACCATTTCACCGGTGGTGCCCAGCTTGGAGGTCAGGCGGTACTTCTCGTTGTTCAGGTCTTTGTACGACTTGATCTCGCCCGCCAGTTCCTTGCGGATCAGCAGGGTCTGGCCAACAACGATGAAGGGTTCGCTGAAGTTCAGGCGCAGGTTGCGTTCCTGGGTCAGGGTCATGCCGCTGCCGATCATGTCGAACTTGTCGGTCAGCAGGGCCGGGATGATGCCGTCATAAGCCGTGGAGACCGCTTCGAACTTGACGCCCATGGACTTGGCCATGGCCTTGAGAATGTCGACTTCGAAGCCGATGATCTCGCCACGCTTGTTGGTCATCTGGAACGGCATGTAGGTCGGGTCCATGCCCACCTTGAGGGTGCCGCGCTTGACCGCGTCATCGATGGCGCCTGCCTGGGCCGCAGTTACAGCGACCAGGGCGGTTACACCGACCAGCAGTCGCGAAAGGTATTGCTTGATCATCACCAAGTCCCCTAGCAAGAAAAGTAGCGAATCTTATTGTGTTGGCACGGCCGTACCGGCCGAGGCGTCGTATCGGAATGGGATGCTAACGCATGGCGGCTCGGGGACCTAGCGCCGGGGGGGACTTTGTTGGCCAAAATCCGATTAGGCAGGAAGATTGGGGAGCCTTCATCGCCGGCAAGCCAGCTCCCACAGGATTCACACAGGCCAGAGGCTTGCGCAATACCTGTGGGAGCTGGCTTGCCGGCGAATGGGCCGCAAAGCGGCCCCAGGCCGATCAGGCGCCGACGAGTGCCGGTTGGCCTTCGTTCTCAGGGTGCAGCGGCAACAGCGGCGAGTGCGGGTCGTTCTTGATAGAAGCGCGCCACACATCGATCCACGCCGCGTTGTGCTCTGCCCACACCTGCTCGTGCAGGCGGGCCAGCGCTACCGGGTCGCTGAGCAGCGCCAGGCGGGTGTTGAGGTCCAGCCCTTCAGGCCCGACTTCCATGGCCTTGGCCACGCGCTCGGCACGCAGCGCTTCAATCGGCGCCGCCTGGCCATGACGGGCAGTGGCCATGGCGCAAGCCAGGGCGTTCTGCCGCGGGTCGACCACAGCCCGCACGAAGCCGTCATGCAGGGCATGCCAGCGGTTTTCGTGGGTGTACTGGTCGGTAGCCAGCAGCTCTTGCGGAGTGGCGTATTCCTCAGGGATGAGGAACAGCTTCTCGTCCTTGGCGGCCAGGCCCAGGCGGGTGCGGCTGGAGATCACCGAAACCGGGATCGACAGCATCAGCGAGCCAACGATTGGCGCCAGCCACCACAGGAAGGCCGGGTTCAACCAGGCCACCAGCCCAGCCCAGGCAATGCCCAGCAAGGTTTGCGGGCCATGGCGACGCATAGCCTCGCCCCACGGCGTGGAGTCGTCGTCACGCTGCGGCGAGTTCCAGGTCGCTGCCCAGCCGAGGAACGCGGCCAGCACGAAGCGGGTGTGGAAGATCATGCGCACCGGTGCCAGCAGCATGGAGAACAGCATCTCCATCAGCATCGACAGGGTGACCTTGATCCGCCCGCCAAACTCGACGGCGCCCTTGGCCCAGATCAGGATGATGCTGAGCAGCTTGGGCAGGAACAGCAGCACGATAGTGGTGGAGAACAGCGCCACGGCCTTCTCCGGGTGCCACTGCGGCCACAGCGGGTAGAGCTGGTACGGTTCGATGAAGTACTGCGGCTCCATCAGGGTGTTGGTCGCCAGCAACGCGGTCGACAGCACCAGGAACAGGAACCACAGCGGCGCCGACAGGTACGACATCACCCCGGTAAGGAACACCGCACGGTGTACCGGGTGCATGCCCTTGACCAGGAACAGGCGGAAGTTCATCAGGTTGCCGTGGCACCAGCGGCGGTCGCGCTTGAGCTCGTCGAGCAGGTTGGGCGGCAGCTCTTCGTAGCTGCCCGGCAAGTCGTAGGCGATCCACACGCCCCAGCCGGCACGGCGCATCAGCGCGGCTTCGACGAAGTCGTGGGAAAGGATTGCACCGGCGAACGCGCCCTTGCCCGGCAACGGCGCCAGCGCGCAGTGCTCGATGAACGGCTTCATGCGGATGATCGCGTTGTGGCCCCAATAGTGCGACTCGCCCAGCTGCCAGAAGTGCAGGCCAGCGGTGAACAGCGGGCCGTACACGCGGGTGGCAAACTGCTGCATGCGTGCATAGAGGGTGTCCATGCCCGAGGCTTTCGGCCCGGTCTGGATGATGCCGGCGTCCGGGTTGGCCTCCATCAGGCGCACCAGGCTGCTCAGGCACTCGCCGCTCATGACGCTGTCGGCGTCGAGCACGACCATGTACTTGTACTCGCCACCCCAGCGACGGCAGAAATCGTCGAGGTTGCCGCTCTTGCGCTTCACCCGGCGCCGACGGCGGCGGTAGAAGATGCGGCCGAAGCCTTTGGTTTCACGGCACACGTCCAGCCAGGCTTGTTGTTCGGCCACGGCAATGTCGGTGTCGTTGGTGTCGCTGAGCACGAAGAAGTCGAAACGGTCGAGGTTGCCGCTGGCGGCCACCGACTCGAACGTTGCGCGCAGGCCGGCAAAGACGCGCGGCACGTCTTCGTTGCAGATCGGCATCACCAGCGCGGTTCGCGCCTCGGGTGCAATTGGCTCGTTGCCGGCGCTGCTGCCCGAAATCTTGTATTTGTCGCGACCGGTGAGGAGCTCGAGGAAGCCCATCAGTGCGGTCCAGAAGCCCGCCGACACCCAGCAGAACAGGATGCCGAAGAGGACCAGGATGGAGGTTTGCAAGGCATACGGCCACACCTGCACCACGGTATCCCACAGCGGCTGGCTGAGGACTTCGTCAAGGTCGACGAACGACCAGCCCTGGTACGGCAGGATGCCCTTCATGTACCAACCGGCGACGATGGTCTGGCCGATCATCAGGGTCAGCAGGATGTAACGGCGGATCGAGCCAACCGTGCGCCAGCGTGCCGGCGGCAGCTCGCGCTTGGGTGGCTGCGGCGCGTTGGGGCGGCCGGTCATGCGCCTCCACATGCGGATCAGCACGTTGGTGCGCCAAGGCTCAGGCACAACTTTGGTGCGTTTGATCGGTGGGGCGATCTTCAGGCACAGGCGGCCGCTGCCGTCGACGCCGAGCATTTCGGCGTCTTCCAGTTCGGCAGCGCTGCCCACGGTGAGGCGCGGGCCCACCGAGGCCTGCACGGCCTCGGAGGGGCTGGCGGCCGGGTCGGCCGCCAGGCGTTGGTGCAGCTCATTGAACGACGTGCAACTGGCGAGTTCCGCCCGTTGCTCGTCACTCAGTGGCAGGTGAGCCAGGTACTCGCCAAGCGATACTGGCCTTGCGTTTGAGTTACTCATCGGCAGGCAACTGATAGCTCCAGGTCTCGGTCAACACTTTCTCGGTGGTGGCCGGGGTCCCGTTGGTGGGCGCCGCATCGGCGGCAGGTTGTTCGGCCTTGGCAGGTTGCTCAGCCTTGACAGCTTTCTCGGCCTTGGCATGCTTGGCTGCGGCCTTGTCCTGCTTTGCGTCCTGGGCAGGCTTGGCGGGCTCGACCGGCACATCACGCACCAGCGCGGCACGCATTCCGGTGGATTTGTTGGCTTCCTTGACCTTCAGGCGCAGGGTCAGGCGCCAGCCCTTGGTCTCAGGGTTATAGCGCAGATTGTTCTCGACTACCTCGGCGTTGTCGTCAACGCTGATCTGGCTGCGCACCGCGGCGTCTTCCGGCAATGCGGCTAGGGCCGGGCCGGCGAAGTCGACCAGGAAGGCCACGCTGCCGTCTGGCTGGCGGATCAGGTTGGACTGCTTGACGTCACCGGTGGAGCGCAGGGTCTGCTTGACCGAGCCCAGCTCAGGCGCCTGGAACTTCGCCTCGTCGATGGTCCAGTGCAGGCGGTAGGCGTACTCGATCGGCTTGCCTGCCTCCGGCAGTTTCTCCGGGCTCCAGAAGGCCACGATGTTGTCGTTGGTCTCGTCCGCAGTCGGGATTTCGACCAGGTCGACGGTGCCCTTGCCCCAGTCACCCTTCGGCTCGATCCAGGCGCTTGGGCGCTTCTGGTAGTTGTCGTCGAGGTCTTCATAATCGCTGAAGGCACGCTGGCGCTGCATCAGGCCGAAACCACGCGGGTTCTCGACGCTGAAGTTGCTCACGGCCAGGTGTTTCGGGTTGTTCAGCGGGCGCCACAGCCACTCGCCATTGCCGGCGTGGATCGACAGGCCTTCGGAGTCGTGCAAGGCCGGACGGTAGTTGAGGACCTTGGACGGCTGGTTGGGGCCGAACAGGAACATGCTGGTCAGCGGGGCAATGCCCAGGCGGCTGACCTGGTCGCGCAGGAACACGCGGGACTGCACGTCGACCACGGTGTCGTTGCCCGGGCGCAGGGTCAGCTTGTAGGCACCGGTGGAGCGCGGCGAATCCAGCAGGGCGTAGATCACCAGGTGCTTGTCGGCCGGCTTGGGCTTCTCGACCCAGAACTCGGTGAAGCGCGGGAATTCCTCGCCCGACGGCAGCGCGGTGTCAATGGCCAGGCCACGGGCCGACAGGCCATACACATGGCCCTTGCCGACCACGCGGAAGTAGCTGGCGCCCAGCAAGGTCATGATCTCGTCTTGCTTGTCAGCCTTGTTGATCGGGTACAGCACACGGAAACCGGCATAACCCAGGTTCTTGGTGGTTTCCGGGTCGTGTGGCACGTCACCGAACTCGAAGCGGCTCGGGTCGTACTTGATTTCCTCGACCTTGGAAGCGGTGACCTCGTTGATTTTCACCGGGGTGTCGAAGTGCATGCCCTGGTGGTAGAACGACAGCTTGAACGGGGTCTTGTCCTTGGCCCACTCGGCCTTTTCCTGCAGGAAATGGATTTTCTGGTAGTCCGCGAACTTCATGTCGCGGAACACGGCCGGCAGGTTGCTTTTTGGTGCATCGTACTTCTGGCCGGCCAGATCCTTTGCCTTGGCTGCAACATCGTCAAGATTGAATGCCCACAGCTGGCCCGCGCTCATCAGGCCGACCAATGCCACACTGGCCATCAGGGCCTTGCGTAGCCGGATGCCGGGGATTCTTGATGCTTTTTGGGGACTAACAATCACGAGCAACCCTCGCCGAAAACAGATCATGAAACCAACGGCCAGCGACAAATGCCGGGTTGGCGAGCACTGTTCGGACCCCGTGAGGGCGTAATGATTCCCCAAACGGATCCAGACAATGCTCGAGTCAGAGTGAAACGAACCTGCGAACGCAGGTCCATGCAGCGCGCGATTATCCAGCAGGTCGCGTGACAACGCATCAGGCTGGAACAACTATTTATCGTACAAAACCCCTTGTTTTCCTCTAAACAAAGGGTTTTTTGACCTCATATTTGTAACATAAATGTTACGGGGCCATCATTGACCAGATGCACCTGCATGTCTGCCCCGAACTGCCCGCTCGCCACGTCGGCATGCTGGCGCTTCGCTTGCTGCAAAAGATAGTCGAACAATTCAGCCCCGAGGGCCGGCGGCGCTGCCGTCGAGAAGCTCGGGCGCATGCCGTTGCGGGTGTCCGCCGCCAAGGTGAACTGCGACACCAGCAACAAACCACCCCCGACATCCTTGAGCGACAGGTTCATCTTGCCTTGCTCATCGCTGAATACACGGTAGTTCAGCAGCTTGTGCAACAGTTTATCGGCCTGCTCGCGGGAATCTTCAGGCTCGACGGCCACCAGCACCAGCAAACCCTGGTCGATGGCGCCAACCACTTGCCCCGCCACTTCAACCCGCGCACCGCGCACGCGCTGCAGCAAACCCCTCATGCTTCTTCCAGGGGCAGGTCGAGCAGGCGCCGGGCCATCTGGTCGGCTGCCCGCACCAGGGCATCGGTGATGCCCGGCTCGGACGCGGCGTGGCCGGCGTCGCGGATCACCTTCAGTTCGCTGTTCGGCCAGGCCTGGTGCAGGGCCCAGGCGTTGTCCAGCGGACAGATCACATCATAGCGACCGTGCACGATCACCGCTGGCAGGTGGGCGATCTTCGGCAGGTCGCGGATCAGCTGGTCCGGTTCGAGGAAGGCGTTGTTCATGAAGTAGTGGCATTCGATCCGGGCGATCGACAGCGCCCGCTGCGGCTCGGAGAAGCGGTCGACCACCAGCGGGTTCGGGCGCAAGGTGGCGGTACGGCCCTCCCAGGTAGACCACGCCTTGGCGGCGTGCATCTGGGCAATCTGATCGTTACCGGTGAGGCGCTTGTGAAAGGCCTTGACCAGGTCGCCGCGTTCTTCCGGCGGAATCGGCGCGATGTAGTCCTGCCAGTAGTCGGGGAACAGGCGGCTGGCGCCCTCCTGGTAGAACCACTCGATCTCCTGCGGCCGGCACAGGAAGATGCCCCGCAGGATCAGCCCATGCACACGCTCGGGGTGGGTCTGGGCGTAGGCCAGGGCCAGGGTAGAGCCCCACGAGCCGCCGAACAGCACCCATTTGTCGATGCCTAGGTGCTCGCGGATGCGCTCCAGGTCCTCGACCAGGTGCCAGGTGGTGTTGTTCTCCAGGCTCGCATGGGGCGTGGAGCGGCCACAGCCGCGCTGGTCGAAGGTGATGATGCGGTACAGGTTGGGGTCAAAGTAGCAACGGCTCTGGGCGTCGCAGCCAGCACCCGGGCCACCGTGGATGAATACCACGGGCAGACCTTCCGGCGAGCCGCTTTCATCGACATACAGCACATGCGGCGCTTCCACGGCCAGATCGTGCCGGGCGTAGGGTTTGATCTGCGGGTAGAGGGTCTGCATTGCGCACTCCGTGTGAGGATATTGACTGCCGTTGGGCATCATAAACCTGAATTGCGCTTTGAGCACCGCCTCTTCCACTCAACGCTGGTATCGTTCTGCCCCCCAAGCCAGCAGCGCTTGCAAAAGCTGCTTCAGAACCACCTGCGTCGGTTGCGCCAGGTCTTCCCGGTAGGTAAACGGCTCGGTTTCCTCCATGTACGTGCTTTGCGCCAACTCCAGCTGCACCGCATGGATATGCTTCGCGGGGTCACCATAGTGCCGGGTGATGTGTCCGCCTTTGAACCGACCATTCAACACATGACTGTAACCTGTCGCTTCGGCGCACACGCCCTGCAACCGCTCGGCCAGCACCGGATCGCAGCTGGCGCCATTGAAGGTACCCAGGTTGAAGTCCGGCAACTTGCCATCGAACAGGTGCGGGATGTGCGAGCGGATCGAGTGGGCATCCCACAAAAGGGCATAGCCAAACTGCTCGCGCAACCGGTCCAGTTCGCGACGAAGGGTGCCGTGATACGGGCGCCAGATCTGCTCCAGGTAGCGTTGCCGTTCTTCGCCAGACGGCGCCAACCCCTCCTTGAACAGCGGCTCGCCTTCGAACAACGTGGCCGGGTACAGGCCAGTGGTGGCGCCGGCGTACAGCGGCTTGTCGTCATCCGGGCGGTTCAGGTCGATGACGAAACGCGAGTACTCTGCGGCTACCACGCTGGCGCCCAGGTCGCGGGCAAAGTCGTACAACTGCGGGATGTGCCAGTCGGTGTCCGGCAAGCTGCGCGCCTCCTGGACCAGGCCATCACGCACGGCGTCGCTCAGGCGCAGGCCGGCGTGCGGCATGCTGATCAGCAGCGGCAGGCGGCCTTGGTGAAAACTCAGAACCTTGTCCATCGTGCCTCGCTCAGTTGGAGATTTCGTGGCCCTTGCGCACCACGCGCTTGGGCAGGTCGCCACCCAGCCAGTAGGCCAGGTCGGCGGGGCGTTCGATTTGCCAGGCGACGAAGTCGGCTACCTTGCCCACTTCCAGCGAGCCGTGGCTGTCGCCCAGGCCCAACGCCGTGGCGGCATGCACGGTGACGCCGGCCAAGGCCTCTTCCGGCGTCATGCGGAAACACGTGCAGCCCATGTTCAGCATCAGCCGCAGCGACAACCCTGGCGAGGTGCCGGGGTTGAGGTCGCTGGCCAGGGCAATCTTCACCCCGTGGCGGCGCAATGCATCCATCGGTGGCAGCTGGGTTTCACGCAAGAAATAGAAGGCGCCCGGCAGCAGCACGGCGACCGTGCCGGCTGCGGCCATGGCAATGGCGTCTTCCTCGGTCATGAACTCCAGGTGGTCGGCCGACAGCGCCTGGTAGCGGGCCGCCAGGCTCGAGCCATGCAGCGACGACAGCTGTTCGGCGTGCAGCTTGACCGGCAGGCCCAGCTCACGCGCCTTGATGAACAGCCGCTCGACCTGGGCCGGGGAGAACGCCAGGTGTTCACAGAACGCATCGACCGCATCCACCAGGCCGTCGGCGGCCAAGGCCGGCAGCATCTCGTCACAGATGTGCGCGATGTAGTCGTCGGCCCGGCCAGCGTACTCCGGCGGCAAGGCGTGCGCGGCCAGGCAGGTGGCGCGCACCGCGACCGGCAGCTCGTCAGCCAGGCGCCGGGCCACGCGCAGCATCTTGCGCTCGTTGACCAGGTCCAGGCCGTAACCGGACTTGATCTCTATGGTGGTCACACCATCGCGCATCAGCGCCTGCACCCGCTGGCGGGCACTGGCGAACAACTCGTCCTCGCTGGCCGCACGGGTAGCCCGCACGGTACTGGCGATACCCCCGCCCTGGGCGGCGATTTCCGCGTAGCTGACGCCTTGCAGGCGCTGCTCGAACTCGCCACTGCGGTTGCCACCGAACACGGCGTGGGTGTGGCAATCGATCAGCCCGGGGGTGACCCAGGCGCCGCCCAGGTCCACCGTGCGGTCAGCGTCGACCGGCGCCAGCTCGGCGCGTGGGCCGATCCATTCGATCAGCCCGGCGCTGGTGACGATGGCCGCGTCTTCGATGGCCGAGTAACGGCCCTCGGCCATGGTTGCCACATGGCAATGCTGCCAGACGGTTCTCATGCACAATCTCCTTTGCTAGCGGTGCAGCTCGACAGGCTCTGCCACTGGTTGGCCCTGCCCTGCGCGCGGCTTGCACCACAGCAGGTAGGACGCCACCAGGAACACCACCCATATCACGCCGACGATCAATGCCGCCTGGGTATCCGGGAAGTAGCCGAGCACGCCAAAGATGAACACCATGAACGCAATGGCCATGGCCGGGCCGTATGGCCAGAACGGTACCGGGAACTTGAGCTGGGCCACTTCTTCACGGCTCATGCTGCGGCGCATGGCCACTTGGGTGAGCAGGATCATCAACCACACCCACACGGTGGCGAAGGTGGCGATCGAAGCGATCAGCAGGAACACGTTCTCAGGGATCAGGTAGTTGAGCAGCACCCCAATCAGCAGCGCGGCGCCCATCACCACCACGGTCATCCATGGCACACCGTGTTTCGACAGCTTGCCGAAACTGCGTGGCGCATGGCCTTGATGGGCCAGGCCATACATCATGCGGCCAGCACCGAAGATGTCACTGTTGATGGCCGAGATCGCAGCGGAAATCACCACCACGTTCAGCACTGCGGCGGCAGAGCCAATCCCCAGGTTGCTGAAAATCTGCACGAACGGGCTACCTTCGCTGCCGATCTGCGGCCACGGGTACAGGCACATCAGTACGAACAGGGTGAGCACATAGAACAGCAGGATGCGCAGGGGCACGGCGTTGATTGCCTTGGGGATGACCCGCTGCGGGTCCTTGGCTTCACCGGCAGTCACGCCAATGATCTCGATGCCGCCGAAGGCGAACATCACCACGGCAAAGGAGGCGATCAGCCCGCCCACGCCATTGGGCATGAAGCCGCCATGGTCGAACAGGTTGCTCACACCGACGGCATGCCCGGTACCCACCTGGCTGAAACCGAAAGCCATGATGCCGAGGCCGGCCAGGATCATTGCGACGATGGCGCCCACCTTGAGCAGCGACAGCCAGAATTCCATCTCGCCAAAGACCTTGACGTTGCACAGGTTGAGGCCGCCGATGATGAAGACGATGCCCAGCACCCAGATCCAGCGGGCTACCTCCGGGAACCAGAAGCCCATGTAGATACCGAAGGCGGTGACGTCGGCGATGGCGACAATGACCATCTCGAAGGCGTAGGTCCAGCCGAGGATGAAGCCGGCCATGGGGCCGAGGTAGGTGCTGGCGTAGTGGCCGAAGGAGCCGGCCACCGGATTGTGCACGGCCATTTCGCCGAGGGCGCGCATGACCATGAACACAGCGGCGCCGCCGATCAGGTAAGCCAGCAGCACGGCCGGGCCGGCCATCTGGATGGCTGAGGCGGAGCCGTAGAACAGCCCGGTTCCGATGGCGGAACCGAGGGCCATGAAACGGATGTGGCGGGCATTTAGCCCGCGCTTGAGACCTTGAGCTTGTTGCATGTCACGTCCTTAAATTGTTTTTGTGGTCGTGAGATCAGGGGGCTGGCATGCAGCCCTTTCGCAGCACAAGGCTGCTCCTACAAGGGAGCGCGTCGCTTTTGCAGGGGCAGCCTTGTGCTGCGAATGGGCCGCACAGCGGCCCCAGGGGGCATTACAGGCTTGGCAGCACACCTGCCGGCAGCAAACCGGTCAAACTACCCTTGGCCAACAGTTCCACAGCCTTTTCGATGTCCGGCGCGAAGAAACGGTCACGGTCGTAGTGCGCCACTTCGCTGCGCAGCGCCTGGCGTGCTTTCTCCAGCTTGGCCGAAGTCTTCAGGCCTTTGCGCAGGTCCAGGCCCTGGCATGCGCCCAGCCATTCGATGGCCAGCACGCCACGGGTGTTTTCGGCCATTTCCCACAGGCGCTTGCCGGCAGCCGGGGCCATCGACACGTGGTCTTCCTGGTTGGCCGAGGTCGGCAGGCTGTCGACACTGTGCGGGTGCGACAGGGCCTTGTTCTCGCTGGCCAGGGCGGCAGCGGTGACCTGGGCGATCATGAAGCCGGAGTTGACCCCACCGTTTTCCACCAGGAACGGCGGCAGCTGGGACATGTGCTTGTCCATCATCAGCGAGATGCGGCGCTCGCTGAGCGAACCGATTTCGGCGATGGCCAGGGCCAGGTTGTCGGCGGCCATGGCCACCGGCTCTGCGTGGAAGTTGCCACCGGAAATCACGTCACCCTCGGCAGCGAACACCAGCGGGTTGTCCGACACGGCGTTGGCTTCGATGCCCAGCACCTCGGCAGCCTGGCGCAGCTGGGTCAGGCACGCGCCCATGACCTGCGGCTGGCAGCGCAGCGAGTACGGGTCCTGGACCTTGTCGCAGTTCTTGTGCGACAGCGACACTTCGCTGGAATCGCCCAGCAGGTCGCGGAAACACGCGGCAGTGTCGATCTGGCCGCGCTGGCCACGCGCTTCGTGAATACGCGCATCGAACGGCGAACGCGAGCCCAGTACGGCTTCGACGCTCAGGCCGCCGCAGGCGATAGCCGCAGCGTACAAGTCTTCGGCATAGAACAGGCCACGCAGGGCATAGGCGGTGGACGCCTGGGTGCCGTTGAGCAGGGCCAGGCCCTCTTTGGCAGCCAGGGTCAGCGGTTCGAGGCCGGCAACCGCCAGGGCTTCGGTGGCCGACAGCCACTGACCCTTGTAGCGGGCTTTGCCTTCGCCCAGCAGCACCAGCGACATGTGCGCCAGCGGCGCCAGGTCGCCGGAAGCACCCACCGAGCCTTTCAGCGGGATGTGCGGGTAGACTTCGGCGTTGACCAGGGCGATCAGCGCATCGATGACTTTGCGGCGAATGCCGGAGAAGCCACGGCTGAGGCTGTTGATTTTCAGCACCATGATCAACCGCACCAGGTCGTCATCCAGCGGCGCGCCAATGCCCGCGGCGTGGGACAGCACCAGCGAGCGCTGCAGGTTTTCCAGGTCGTGGCTGGCGATGCGGGTCGAGGCCAGCAGGCCGAAACCGGTGTTGATGCCGTAGGCAGTGCGGTCTTCGGCAATGATCTGCTCGACACAGGCGACGCTGGCGTCGATGGCCGGCGCGGCGCTGGCATCCAGTTGCAGGCGCACGGGCGCGGCGTAGATCGCGCGCAGCTGGGCCAGGGTCAGGGTGCCGGGCTTGAGGGTGAGTTCGGTCACGTTACTACTCCAAATCGCGTGGAGCCGCAGGCCCGTTCGTGGGTGCCTGCGCGCTCCTTCTTGTTGTTCAGTATCACCCCTGGCGGGGTGCGATCCAAAGCGTGGCAATCAGCCAGTGATCATCGGCAGGTCCAGGCCCTGCTCCTTGGCGCAGTCGATGGCGATGTCATAACCGGCATCGGCGTGGCGCATGACACCAGTCCCTGGGTCGTTGGTCAGTACGCGGGCGATGCGCTCGGCGGCTTCATCGGTGCCGTCGCAGACGATGACCATGCCCGAGTGCTGCGAGAAGCCCATGCCCACGCCACCACCATGGTGCAACGACACCCAGGTAGCGCCGCCTGCGGTGTTCAGCAGGGCGTTGAGCAGCGGCCAGTCGGACACGGCGTCCGAGCCATCACGCATGGCTTCGGTTTCGCGGTTGGGGCTGGAGACCGAACCCGAGTCCAGGTGGTCACGGCCGATCACGACCGGTGCCGACAGCTCGCCGCTGCGGACCATTTCGTTGAAGGCCAGGCCCAGCTTGGCGCGCAGGCCCAGGCCAACCCAGCAGATACGTGCCGGCAGGCCCTGGAAGCTGATGCGCTCGCGGGCCATGTCCAGCCAGCGGTGCAGGTGGGCGTCGTCGGGGATCAGTTCCTTGACCTTGGCGTCGGTCTTGTAGATGTCCTCGGCCTCGCCAGACAGCGCCGCCCAGCGGAACGGGCCTACGCCGCGGCAGAACAGCGGACGGATATAGGCAGGGACGAAGCCCGGGAAGTCGAAGGCATTGGCCACGCCCTCTTCCTTGGCCATCTGGCGGATGTTGTTGCCATAGTCGAAGGTCGGGACGCCCTGCTTCTGGAAGTCCAGCATGGCCTGCACGTGCACGGCCATCGACTGCTTGGCGGCCTTGACCACTGCAGCCGGTTCGGTCTGCGCGCGGTCGCGGTACTGCTCCCAGGTCCAGCCGGCAGGCAGGTAGCCGTTGAGCGGGTCGTGGGCGCTGGTCTGGTCGGTGACCATGTCCGGGCGCACGCCACGCTTGACCAGCTCTGGCAGGATTTCGGCAGCGTTGCCGTGCAGGGCGATGGAGATAGCCTTGCCTTCGGCGGTGTATTTGGCGATGCGCACCAGCGCGTCGTCGAGGTCGGTAGCCTGCTCGTCGACGTAGCGGGTTTCCAGACGGAAGTCGATGCGGCTCTGCTGGCATTCGATGTTCAGGGAGCAGGCGCCAGCCAGGGTAGCAGCCAGTGGCTGGGCGCCGCCCATGCCGCCGAGGCCTGCGGTGAGTACCCACTTGCCTTTCAGGCTGCCGCCGTAGTGCTGGCGACCGGCTTCGACGAAGGTTTCATAAGTGCCCTGGACGATGCCCTGGCTGCCGATGTAGATCCAGCTGCCGGCGGTCATCTGGCCGTACATGGCCAGGCCCTTGGCGTCCAGTTCGTTGAAGTGCTCCCAGTTGGCCCAGTGTGGCACCAGGTTGGAGTTGGCGATCAGCACGCGCGGGGCGTTGTTGTGGGTCTTGAACACGCCGACCGGCTTGCCCGACTGCACCAGCAGGGTTTCGTCGTCTTCCAGGCGGGTCAGGGTTTCGACGATCTTGTCGTAGCATTCCCAGTTGCGGGCGGCGCGGCCGATACCGCCATACACCACCAGTTCTTTCGGGTTTTCCGCAACCTGTGGGTCGAGGTTGTTCATCAGCATGCGCAGTGGCGCTTCGGTCAGCCAGCTTTTGGCGGTCAGCTTGTTGCCACGTGGGGCACGGATTTCAACGTCACGGTATTTGTTGTTGTCGGTCACGGGAAAGGTCCTCTGCGGTCGTCCGCGGGCGGGTATGTCGTGGTCAATATACAAACACACCTTTACTTGTATGTACAAGCATGGACAACCAAAATATTCGGACCTGTTGTTCCTGCTTTGATTTTTTTTGGGAGGGGGGTGAAGCGAGCGGCGGTCCGGCTCGAGTTTTGCGGCGGCGCGTAAATCGAGCGCCGCGCGGGCGGCGCTCGATCTCACAGGCGCATAAAATCTACAGCCGAACCCTCAGCGCCCAACCAGCTCAATCAGGCAGCACCTTCCCTGCACGTCCAACCCCAGCAGCTCATCGTTGCCCTCCAGCCGCAAGCAGTCATACAACCCCAACCGCTGCACCTCACGCCCCGCCATGGTCACTTCCACGTGGCTGCTGGCAGCAAACAACAGCACCGTCGACGCCGAGCTGTACAAACGGCTCGTGCCATCGAACCACTGCAACCGGGCCCGGTATCGCTGCGGTGCATAGATCAGGTTGAAATCGCGGATCGCCCCACCCAGCAGCTTGCAGCTGACCTGGCTTTCGCCGCTGAAGGCAAAGGCATCGAACGGCAGCAACGGCCGGCTGGGCTGGCCATCGACCAACAGGCGCATGCCATCGCCCTGCAGCACGGTGATGATCCGCTGGTAACCGGCGAAGGTGGAAAAGCCGCCAGACTCTTCGATATCGGCAATCGACAGGCGCCAGCCAAAGCCGTCCAGGCCCTCTCCACTGTCGCGGGTGATCTCTTCAGTGAAACCGCCACCGTTCTTCCACGGCATGCGCGGGTAATCCTGTGCGCGCAACAACTGCAGCTGGCTCATTTGCTGAAACGTCCTTCCAGGCGATGACGGGAACCGGGGTGGATCAGCCGCGCCGCGGTCACCGGCTGGCGGCCGGACCAGGTACGACGGCGGATCAGCAGGCAAGGTTCGCCCCGCTCGATCTGCAGCAGGCGGCATTCTTCCGGCTCGGCCAGGATGGCTTCGACCACGTGCTCACCCTCGGTCAGCGGTGCTACCTGGGACAGGTAGGCATATGGCGTCTGCCGGGTGAAATCCTGCTTGAGGTAGTCGGGTGCGATAGCGGCGTTGACGTAGCGGTCCTCGATCTGCACCGGCACGCCGTTCTCGAAATGCACGATCAGCGAGTGGAACACCCGCTGGCCTTCACGCATGTCCAGGGCCAGGGCCCGTTCGGAACCGGCTGCTTCCTCGGTGAGCGTGATCACCTGGCAGCTATGCTGATGGCCGCGTGCGGCAATTTCATCGGCAATGTTGTTGACTTCGAACAACGCCGAACGGCCCTTTGGCTCGGCTACGAACGTGCCGACCCCTTGCATGCGCACCAGCAGGCCGTCGGCCGTGAGTTCGCGCAGGGCACGGTTGATGGTCATGCGGCTGAAGCCCAGCTCGCTGACCAGTTCGCTCTCCGAGGGGACCCGGTGATGCGGCGGCCAGCTGCCGTTGTCGATCTGCTGGATGATCATCTGTTTGACCCGGGCGTACAGCGGCGCCGGGCCCTCGCCCATCTGGGCAACCAGCGCGGAGACAGGAGGTGTCGGCACGGCGTTGGATCCTTGTGCATAGGGAATGAGCGGTAGCTTGCCGCAGTTTACCCGGCAGGCAAACGCCTGTATATGTATATACAAGTTAACAATAACAGGATTTGACCGATGTCCGCCTACTTCGCCGAACGCGCTCTGTTGCCTACGGGCTGGGCCAGCCATGTCCGTATCGAGGTCGCCAGCGATGGCCATGTGACCCGCATCGAGCCGGGCGCTTCTGCCGAAGGCGCCGAGCGCCTGGCCGGCCCGTTGCTGCCGGGTATGCCCAACCTGCACTCGCATGCCTTCCAGCGCGCCATGGCGGGTTTGGCGGAAGTCGCCGGCAACCCCAACGACAGCTTCTGGACCTGGCGCGACCTGATGTACCGCCTGGTCGGGCAGATCACCCCGGAGCAGCTGCAGGTCATCGCCCGCCAGCTGTATATCGAAATGCTCAAGGCTGGCTACACGTCGGTGGCCGAATTCCATTACGTGCATCACGACCAGGCAGGCAAGGCCTACGCCGACCCGGCCGAGCTATCCCGCCGCATCAGCTCGGCCGCTGCCGACAGTGGCATTGGCCTGACCTTGTTGCCGGTGTTGTACAGCTACGCCGGGTTTGGCGGGCAGGCACCGAACGACGGGCAGCGGCGCTTCATCAACTCCACCGAACAGTACCTGCAACTGCAAACGCAACTGGCCCCGCTACTGGCCGCGCAACCCACGCAGCAACTGGGCCTGTGCTTCCACTCGCTGCGTGCGGTGACGCCGGGGCAGATTGCCGAAGTGCTGGCGGCCAGCGACAAGCAATGCCCGGTGCATATCCATATCGCCGAGCAGCAGAAGGAAGTGGACGACTGCCTGGCCTGGAGCGGCCTGCGCCCGCTGCAGTGGTTGTACGAGCATGTGGATGTGGACCGCCGCTGGTGCCTGGTGCATGCCACCCATGCCGAGCCGGATGAAGTCACCGCCATGGCCCGCAGTGGTGCGGTGGCGGGGTTGTGCCTGACCACCGAGGCCAACCTGGGCGACGGGATTTTCCCGGCGGTGGACTTCCTGGCCCAGGGTGGGCGCATGGGCATTGGCTCGGACAGCCATGTGTCGCTGAGCGTGGTGGAAGAACTGCGCTGGCTGGAATATGGCCAGCGGCTGCGTGACCAGCGACGCAACCGCTTGTACCGTGGGGATCAGCCGATGGTCGGGCGCACGCTGTACGACGCCGCGCTCGCGGGCGGTGCACAGGCACTGGGGCAAGCGGTCGGGGAACTGGCCGTGGGCAAGCGCGCCGACTGGCTGGTACTGGATGGACAAGACCCCTACATCGCCCTGGCGGATGGCGATGCCATTCTCAACCGCTGGCTGTTTGCTGGCGGGGATCGCCAGGTGCGCGATGTGATGGTGAACGGGCAATGGGTGGTGCGCCAGGGGCGGCATGCGCAGGAAGAGGAAAGCGCGCAGGCGTTTGCCGGGGTGTTGCGGCAGCTCTTGGGCTGACTGCTTGCCTGCTCCGGCCCTATCGCCGGCAAGCCAGCCCCCACAAGGCCAGCACAGTTATCGAGAACTGCGCAGCACATGTGGGAGCCTGGCTTGCCGGCGATGAGGCCAGCACAGCCAACCTCAGTGCATCTTGACGATCTGCTGGTCCGAAGCCCGCCAGATCAGCCGGCTGGTGTCATACCCCTGCTGGCGTGCCTTGGCCAGCAAGTGCTCGCGCTCCCAAGCCGGCAGCGTCGGCGTGCGTGACAGTATCCACAGGTACTTGCGGTCCGGGCTGCCGACCACTGCCGTGCGGTAGCGATCGTCCACGTACAGAATCCAGTATTCGCCCCGAGCCACGCCAGGCACCAGCTTGGTAAACCAGTTATCAAACTCTACCCACAGTTTATCGGTGTGCCCGGGCTCCTGGATGCTTGCGTGCCCCTCGGCACGCAGCCACTCATCACCCATGGTGCGGCAGCGGTTGAGCACACCAAACGTACCATCAGGCTTGAGGTTGTAGTGCGCCTCGGACTGCTCGCAGCCGGTCTGGTAGCGCATGGGCAAGCGCGCCAGTTCGAACCATTTGCCCTGGTAGCGCTTGAGGTCGACGTTGCCAGCGGTCTTCGGCGCCAGCGGGTCGTGTACGGAGCCAGCGCAACCACCCAGCAGCAACGCCAGGCATACCCCCATCAGCAGGTACAGACGCCTCATTTGAGGCCCTGCCCTGAATACATCAGCACCTTGTCAGCCGCGTACTGCACGCTGATGAAGCTCTTCTCGTCCCCCCAGGTGCAGCTGCTCATGCCCAGCGCGCCAGAGCACTCGGTCGGCGTACCGAGCAACTGCTCGACCTCGGCCTTGTTCATACCGGCCTTGATCTTGGAATAGTTTTCCTGGTTGATCTTGCTGCAGGCAGTCAGGACGACGCACAGCGACAACAGGGCGAGGGAACGCAACGACATGAAGGACACTCCTGAAGAGGGGAAACAGGCGAGTGGCCTGCAGTGACCTTCGACGGGAAAATCCCTCCCAGGTTCCCTGCCCTACCCCCTTTGCACCTACACCATTGGTCGGATGGCCATTACTGTGCGATTAATCACAAAGCATTAATCACGCGCCAATAAAAAGGCCGCCCCCTTTCAGGGGCGGCCTTACGTCGCGACGGCCTGCGCAGCAGGCCCGTGGGCATCAGAATCTGGAGCCAGGCTCCAGCAAAAAGTCCATCTCTTCGCTGGTGCTCGGCCGCTCCAGCACCAGGTTGCGGTGCGGGAAGCGCCCAAACCGGGCAATCACCCGCTGGTGCTGCTCGGCATAGTCCAGGAAGCCTTCGAACAGCCGCCGGCTAGCTTCGGGCTGCTCGTCCAGCAACAGCTGATAACGCTCGACACACAGGTTCTGCCAGTCCAGCACCTCGGCATGCTCCAGCACCAGCAGCACGAACACACGCTGGATCGGCAGCAACTGGTAGTCCCAGCCCTTCTGCAGGCCCTGCATGGCCACCACCTGGGCACGCCGGTCGCCCTCGAAGGCGCGCGGCGTGTCGCGGTAGATCATGCGCGGCAGCTGGTCCAGCAAGATCAGCAGGCCCAGCCAGCCCTGCGGGCTTTGCTGCCACTCTTCGAGCCCACCCGCCAGGGCGTGCTCGACCAGGTCGCCAAACAGCGCATGGGCATCGGCATCGTGATGCTTGCCGAACCACAGCGTGCTCTTCTCGTCAGCCACGGCCTGGGCACTGGTGCCCCAACCGAACCACCATTCCAGCAACGGCTGCCAAGGTGCGAGCATGACTTACTCCTTGTGGTAGGCGGTGACGCGCTCTACCTCTTCCTTCGAGCCAAGGATCACCGACACGCGCTGGTGCAGGCTTTCTGGCTTGATGTCGAGGATGCGATCGTAACCGTTGGTAGAGGCGCCGCCTGCCTGTTCGATGATGAACGACATCGGGTTGGCTTCGTACATCAGGCGCAGCTTGCCCGGCTTGCTTGGCTCGCGGGCGTCACGTGGGTACATGAACAGGCCGCCACGGGTCAGGATGCGGTGCACGTCGGCCACCATCGAGGCGATCCAGCGCATGTTGTAGTTCTTCTTCAACGGGCCGGTTTCGCCGGCCAGCAGTTCGCCCACGTAGCGTTGTACCGGGGCTTCCCAGTGACGCTGGTTGGACATGTTGATGGCGAATTCGGCGGTGGTCGCCGGCACCTGGATGTTTTCGTGGGTCAGGACGAAGCTGCCCAGTTCACGGTCCAGGGTGAAGCCCTTGACGCCGTTGCCCAGGGTCAGGATCAGCATGGTCTGCGGGCCGTAGATGGCGTAACCGGCGGCGACCTGCTCGGTGCCTGGCTGCAGGAAAGCTTCTTCGTTCAGGCTTTCATTCTGGCTCAGGTACTGGTTAGGGCAACGCAGCACCGAGAAGATGGTGCCGACCGAGACGTTGACGTCGATGTTCGACGAACCGTCCAGTGGGTCGAAGACCAGCAGGTACGCGCCTTTCGGGTACTTGCCCGGGATCTGGTAGGCGTTGTCCATTTCTTCGGAAGCCATGCCGGCCAGGTGGCCGCCCCATTCGTTGGCTTCCAGCAGGATATCGTTGGAAATCACGTCCAGTTTCTTCTGGACTTCGCCCTGCACGTTTTCAGTGCCCATGCTGCCCAGCACGCCGCCGAGGGCGCCTTTGGACACGTGATGGCTGATTTCCTTGCACGCACGCGCCACCACTTCGATCAGGAAGCGCAGATCGGCAGGGGTATTGTTGCTGCGGGTCTGCTCAATCAGATAGCGACTCAGGGTAACGCGGGACATGTATGGCTCCGAAAGGATTGTGGGAGTAAAAACCCCCGCAGTTTACAGGGAGAGTGGCAGGCTAGCGAGCAATGAGACTCGCCACGGCTCTCAGACGGCACAATAGGTCGCTAGTTCAGCCTGCGCCAGGCCGGTGGTCGGTTCGAGCCGTACCAGACCAGGCAGCCTGTACGCGCTTTGTGGGAGCGGCCTTGTGTCGCGATTGGGCCGCCAAGCGGCCCCAGGATTTCAGCCGCATAGTCGAGAATCGAGGGCTGCTATGCAGCCCTATCGCGACACAAGGCGGCTCCCACAAAGACCGCGCTCGCCTCTCAGTCGAGTGCCCTCCAGATCTCGGTGGCATATTCGCGAATGGTGCGGTCCGACGAGAACCAGCCCATCCGTGCGGTGTTCAGCACCGCCATGCGCCACCACTCCTGCGGTGTGTGCCACAGTTCCTCGACCCGCCGCTGGGCATCCCAGTAGGCATCGAAGTCGGCACACACCAGGAAGCGGTCATAGGCCACCAGCCCGTCGATCAAACCGGTGTAGCGTGAGGGGTCGTCTGGCGAGAACACACCGCTGCGAATCGCCTGCAACACGTCGCTCAAGCGGTTGGAAGCGGCTATGGCGGCGTTGGCACCAAAGTCACCGGCACGCTTGCGCGCCTCGACCTGCTGCGCAGTGAGGCCAAAGATGAACATGTTGTCGGTGCCCACCTGCTCGCACATTTCCACGTTGGCACCGTCCAGGGTGCCGATGGTCAGCGCACCGTTCAGGCCGAACTTCATGTTGCTGGTACCGGAGGCTTCATAACCTGCCGTGGAAATCTGCTCGGACAAGTCGGCCGCCGGGATGATGCTTTCGGCCAGGCTGACGTTGTAGTTGGGCAGGAACACCACCTTCAGCAGGCCGCGCACGGTCGGGTCGTTGTTCACCACCCGGGCGATGTCGTTGGCCAGCTTGATGATCAGCTTGGCCTGGTGGTAACTGGCCGCAGCCTTGCCGGCGAAGATCTTCACCCGCGGCACCCAGTTGGTGCCGGGGTCGTTGCGTATGGCCTGGTACAGCGCCACGGTGTGCAGCAGGTTGAGCAACTGGCGCTTGTACTCGTGGATCCGCTTGACCTGCACATCGAACAGCGCCTCGGGGTTCACCGTGACACCAATGCGGTCCTGGATGATGCTGGCCAGGGCGCGCTTGCTGTGCAGGCGCTGAGCGGCAAACTGCTTGCGGAAACCCGCCTTGTCGGCGAATGGCACAAGGCCAGCCAGAAGCCCTTCAGGGTCATCCTTGAGCCCCGGCCCGAGCGCTTCGACCAGCATCTCGGTCAGCAGTGGGTTGGACTGGTACAGCCAGCGGCGGAAGGTAATGCCGTTGGTCTTGTTGTTGATTCGTTGCGGGTACAGCTTGTGCAGCTCGGAGAACACAGTGCTCTTCATCAGCTTGCTGTGCAGCGCCGATACGCCGTTGACGCTGTGCGAGCCGAGGAACGCCAGGTTACCCATGCGGACCCGGCGGCCGTTGTCTTCCTCGATCAGCGACACCGCGCGCAGCACGTCGAAATCGTGCATGCCTTTGGCCCGCAATGCGTCGATATGGTAGGCGTTGATCAGGTAGATGATTTGCATGTGCCGCGGCAGCATGCGCTCCATCAGTGCTACCGGCCAGGTTTCCAGGGCTTCGGGCAGCAGGGTGTGGTTGGTGTAGGCGAGCGTGCCAACGGTCAGCTCCCAGGCCTTGTCCCACGGCACCTCGTGCTGGTCCACCAGCAGCCGCATCAGCTCTGCCACGGCAATCGACGGGTGCGTGTCGTTGAGCTGGATGGCGGCTGCGTCGGGCAGGTTGAGCAAGTCCTTGTGCATGTTCAGGTGCCGGCGCAGCAAATCCTGCAACGAAGCCGACACAAAGAAGTACTCTTGGCGCAGGCGCAGTTCCTGCCCGGCCTCGGTGCTGTCGGCCGGGTACAGCACGCGGGAAATACTCTCGGCCCGCGCCACTTCGGCCACCGCCCCCAGGTGGTCACCGGCATTGAAGCGCTCCAGGTGCAGCTCTTCCAGCGCCCGCGCACGCCACAGGCGCAAGGTATTGACGCTGGACCCACGCCAGCCCACCACGGGCGTGTCGTAGGCCACCGCCCGCACCGTTTCGCCCGGCGACCATACCTGGCGCTGGGTGCCACTGGCATCGTTGACGGTTTCGACACTGCCGCCGAAGCTGATCGGGTAGATCACCTCGGCACGCTCGAACTCCCAAGGGTTACCGAAGTCCAGCCAGTTTTCGGTCTGTTCCTGCTGCCAGCCATCGACCACAGCCTGACGGAACAACCCATGCTCGTAGCGGATACCGTAACCATGGGCGGCAATACCCAGGGTGGACATGCTTTCCATGAAGCACGCAGCCAGCCGGCCTAGGCCACCATTACCCAGCGCGGCGTCGGGCTCAAGCAGGCGGATACGCTCCAGGTCCACATCCAGCCCTTGCAGCGCATCACGGGCGATGTCCAGCAGCCCAAGGTTGCTCAGGCTGTCGTACAGCAAGCGCCCGATGAGGAACTCGAGGGAAAGGTAATAGACCCGCTTCTGGCTACGGCGGTAGGCCAGACGGGTATGGTCCATCCAGTGGTCGACCATGTGATCGCGAGCGGCCAGGGCAATGGCTTCGAACCAGTCGTGGTCGAACGCATGCTCCGGGTCCTTGCCGACCGCGTAGGTCAGCTTGTTCAGTACAGCGGCGCGAAATTCGGCCACCTCGGCGTCACGTGCTTCGGGTTCCTGGGACATGCGGCATCCTCTGGCAAGTTGACGAAAGCGGAGGGAGATTGATGAGACTAGCCCCTTCGACAGGGAGTGACAGTTACTGTTCGCAGTTTTCATGCCCACTTTGCCAATCCGGCAAAAGGTTGTTCATAAATTGAACAATTCCGGTATCATCGCGCGCCCCAAGACCGTGATCCACCCTATAAAGATGAAAACGACCCTGATCGCCGCGGCCGAAGTCGACCGCCTGGAGACCTGGCAGCGCTATACCAGCAACATGTGCCATGGCTGCCATTCGACCTGCTGCACCCTGCCAGTGGAGGTGAAGATCAAGGATCTGATCCGTATCGGCGTGGTAGACGAGTTCGAGAAAGACGAACCCCCGAAGAATGTGGCCAAGCGCCTGCAAAAAGAAGGCATCATCGAGCGCTTCAACCAGAAGTCGGGAATCTTCACCCTGACCCGGATGAGCAACGATGACTGCATGTACCTGGATCGTAAGAGCCGGCTGTGCACCATTTATGACAAGCGCCCGGACACCTGCCGCAACCACCCCAAGGTCGGGCCGCGGCCGGGGTATTGCGCCTATAAGCCCAAGGTAGTCGGGCGCTGATCGTCAACCTCAAGCCCGCGAAGGGGCCAACACAAATCCTGAAGGCATAAAAAACGCCCCCGGCCTTTCGACCGGGGGCGTTTTCATTCAGCCAAAGCTAACTCAGCTGTTTTTGGCTTTCTTGGCAGCGCGGGTACGCTCGCTTTCGTCCAGGATCTTCTTGCGAAGACGGATGGACTTCGGCGTTACTTCGCACAGCTCGTCTTCCTGGATGTATTCCAGAGCCTGTTCCAGGGTGAAGCGAACAGGCGGAACCAGGGCGATGACTTCGTCTTTACCCGAAGCACGCATGTTGTCGAGCTTCTTGCCCTTGGTAGGGTTGACGCCCAGGTCGTTGTCGCGGCTGTTCTGGCCGATGATCTGACCGTTGTAGATCTCTTGACCGTGCTCGACAAACAGCTTGCCACGCGCCTGCAGGGTTTCCAGCGAGTAGGTCAGCGCCTTGCCGGTTTCGACCGAAACCAGTACGCCGTTCTGACGGCCGGACATGTGACCGGACTTCACCGCGTCGTAGCGGTCGAAGATCGAAGTCAGGATGCCTGCACCGTTGGTCAGGGTCAGGAACTGGTTACGGAAACCGATCAGACCACGCGCCGGGATGTTGTATTCCAGGCGTACACGGCCCTTGCCATCCGGGACCATGTTGGTCAGGTCGCCTTTACGCAGACCCATTTCTTCCATCACCTTGCCCTGTGCTTCTTCAGGGATGTCGATGGTGACGTTTTCGAACGGCTCTTGCTTGACGCCGTCTACTTCACGAATGATTACTTCCGGGCGGCCCAGGGCCAGCTCGAAGCCTTCGCGACGCATGGTTTCGATCAGTACCGACAGGTGCAGCTCGCCACGGCCCGAGACCTTGAACTTGTCCGGGGAATCGGTTTCTTCAACGCGCAGGGCAACGTTGTACAGCAGCTCTTTGTCCAGACGGTCCTTGATGTTACGGCTGGTGACGAACTTGCCTTCCTTGCCGCAGAACGGCGAGTCGTTGACCTGGAAGGTCATCGAAACGGTAGGCTCGTCAACGGTCAGCGGCTTCATCGCCTCAACGGCAGTCGGGTCGCACAGGGTGTCGGAGATGAACAGCTCGTCGAAACCGCTGATGCAGACGATGTCGCCCGCTTGGGCTTCTTCGACATCCACGCGGTGCAGGCCGTGGTGGCCCATCAGCTTGAGGATACGGCCGTTACGCTTCTTGCCTTCAGCGTCGATGGCGACAACCGGGGTGTTCGGCTTGATGCGACCACGGGCAATACGGCCAACACCGATAACACCCAGGAAGCTGTTGTAGTCCAGTGCGGAGATCTGCATCTGGAACGGGCCGTCACGGTCAACAGCTGGCGCTGGAACGTGGTCGATGACAGCTTGGTACAGGGCAGTCATGTCTTCGCCCATTGCGGTGTGGTCCAGACCGGCAATGCCGTTCAGGGCCGAGGCGTAGACGACTTTGAAGTCCAGCTGCTCGTCGGTGGCACCGAGGTTGTCGAACAGGTCGAAGATCTGGTCCAGAACCCAGTCAGGACGCGCGCCCGGACGGTCGACCTTGTTGATCACGACGATCGGCTTCAGGCCAGCTTCGAAAGCCTTCTTGGTCACGAAGCGGGTTTGCGGCATCGGGCCGTCCTGGGCGTCGACCAGCAGCAGCACGGAGTCGACCATCGACATTACACGCTCAACCTCGCCACCGAAGTCGGCGTGGCCGGGGGTGTCGACGATGTTGATGTGGTAGCCGTTCCAGTTGATGGCGGTGTTTTTCGCCAGAATGGTAATACCGCGCTCTTTTTCCTGGTCGTTGGAGTCCATGACGCGCTCGTCGTTGAGCTCGTTACGCTCCAGAGTGCCGGACTGACGCAGGAGTTTGTCGACCAAGGTGGTTTTACCATGGTCAACGTGGGCGATGATGGCGATGTTACGCAGATTTTCGATCACAAGTGTATCTCGATCAGAGGATTCGGTTGCCGCCAGTGTAGGCGGCCAATATGTACTGTTTAAGGCTCAGCGGGCCCGGCGGTCGGGAGGGCGATGGCGGATACTGCCGCCAAACAGCCCCGGCGTCTTATGTCGGACGATAAACACGCACATTGGCATGTCCCTCACTGAGCAGATGGTGTGCGTGCAAACGGCTCATCACACCCTTGTCGCAATACAGCAAGTACTGGCGCGTCGGATCCAGATGCTTGAACTTGCTGTTGATGGCATAAAACGGCATGGCCTGGACTTCGATACCGTCCAGCACCAGGGGTTCGTCTTCCTGGGCATCGGGGTGACGAATGTCGATGACGATCTGGCCCGACAGTGCCTCGGTCACTTCCTCGATTTCGACATCCTTGCCCAGCTCGTCGATCACATGGTCGATGGAGATCAGCTTGGCGCGCTCCAGGGCGCGCTCCAGCACGGCCATGTCGAACTGCTTTTCTTCATGCTCCATGCGGTGGCGCTTGGCGTGAGTGGTCGGGTTTACCGAAATCACGCCGCAGTATTCTGGCATGTGCTTGGCGAAGTCGGCGGTGCCGATTTCGTTGGCCTGGTCGATGATGTCCTGCTTGTGGCTGGCCAGCAAAGGGCGCAGCACCAGCTTGTCGGTGGCCGAGTCGATGATCGACAGGTTCGGCAGGGTCTGGCTGGACACCTGGGAAATGGCCTCGCCAGTTACCAGGGCGTCGATTTCCAGGCGGTCAGCCATGTGCGCGGCACCGCGCAGCATCATGCGCTTGAGGGTCACGCCCATGTAGCTGTTGTCGACCTTGTTGAGGATCTCGCCGACCACTTCTTCGAACGGCACACTGATGAACAGCACGCGCTGGCTGCTGCCGTACTTTTTCCACAGGTAGTGGGCCACTTCCATCACGCCCAGCTCGTGGGCACGGCCGCCGAGGTTGAAGAAGCAGAAGTGGGTCATCAGGCCACGGCGCATCATCTGGTAGGCCGCCACGGTGGAGTCGAAGCCACCGGACATCAGCACCAGGGTCTGCTCCAGGGCGCCCAGCGGGTAGCCGCCGATGCCCTGGTGCTGGTTGTGGATCACGTACAGGCGCTGGTTGCGGATTTCGATGCGCACCAGCACTTCAGGCTTCTTCAGCTCGATGCCGGCGGCGCCACACTGCTGGCGCAGCTGGCTGCCGACGTAACGGTCGACGTCCATCGAGGTGAAGTCATGGTGGCCACCGCGCTTGCAGCGCACGGCGAAGTGCTTGCCGGCCAGCAGGTGGCCGAAGTGGTGCTTGCACTTGGCAACGATGTCGTCGAAGTCACCCAGCGGGTATTCCTCAACCTGCAGGAAGTGGGTGATACCCGGTGTGCAGGTGAGGCGCTCGATGATCTCGCGCTGGACCTTTTCGTCCTCGATGCGGGTGACCACTTCGAGATTGTCCCAGACACCATCGACCGCGAGCTCAGGATCGAGGTCCTTGAGCACGTTGCGGATGTTCTTGGCGAGCTGGCGGATGAAGCGCTTGCGCACCGGCCGGCTCTTGATGGTGATTTCTGGGAAGACTTTGACGATAAGTTTCATTGGTTAACAGCGCGCGCAGGGCCTGCCGAAAATGTGGGGCGCGAATTATAGCGGAAACTGCTCAGGATTTGACCAACTTTTGATCAGAAGCTTTGAGATAAATGCAAGGCTGGGGTTTTGTGGCGCCTGTTCCGGCCCTTTCGCGGGTAAACCCGCTCCTACAAGGGTTTGGACAGTCCTCGAAATCCGTGGGGTCCCTGTGGGAGCGGGTTTACCCGCGAAGAGGCCCTCGAAAAAGGCACAAGACTCACCAGCCGCACCATAATAGTGCGCACCCACCAAAAACCGCATCGTAAGGGTGCACTTTTCCTCGCCAACCCGCCGCCAAATGCCCGCAAACGCCTGCTTTTATCCCACCCTCGCCATTTTCGGGCACTGGCATGCAATTTGCTCCCTTGTGAGGCAGGTAAGCTTGGCCGACTATCCGCGCCCGGCAACACCCTTTTTCCAGGGCAGCGGCCCACCGCGCTCTAGACCATCCGGAGGACAACATGTCGAAGTCGGTTCAACTCATCAAAGATCATGACGTCAAGTGGATTGATCTGCGTTTCACGGACACCAAAGGCATTCAACACCACGTGACCATGCCGTCGCGTGATGCGCTGGACGAAGACTTCTTCGAAGTGGGCAAGATGTTCGACGGCTCCTCCATCGCTGGCTGGAAAGGCATCGAAGCTTCCGACATGATCCTGATGCCGGTTGACGACACCGCCGTGCTGGACCCGTTCACCGAAGAACCTACCCTGATCATCACCTGCGACATCGTCGACCCGTCGAGCATGCAGGGCTACGATCGCGACCCACGTGCGATCGCCAAGCGCGCCGAAGAGTACCTGAAGAGCACCGGCATCGGTGACACCGTATTCGCAGGCCCGGAGCCAGAGTTCTTCATCTTCGACGAAGTGAAGTTCCACTCGGACATCTCCGGTTCGATGTTCAAGATCTTCTCCGAGCAAGGCTCGTGGATGACCGGCGCTGACGTGGAAGGCGGCAACAAAGGCCACCGTCCAGGCGTGAAAGGCGGCTACTTCCCGGTTCCGCCGTTCGACCACGACCACGAAATCCGTACTGCCATGTGCAACGCACTGGAAGAAATGGGCCAGACCGTTGAAGTTCACCACCACGAAGTGGCGACTGCCGGCCAGAACGAAATCGGCGTCAAGTTCAACACCCTGGTGAAAAAGGCTGACGAAGTACAGGCCCTGAAATACGTCGTGCACAACGTTGCCGACGCTTACGGTCGTACCGCCACCTTCATGCCGAAGCCACTGTACGGCGACAACGGCTCGGGCATGCACGTGCACATGTCGATCTGGAAAGACGGCAAGAACACCTTCTCGGGTGAAGGC
>Ga0213820_1000111_pt1 | contig 83433 bp, 78 predicted proteins | sample MC6MC0910MG_FD_179889 | JGI IMG/M metagenome (GOLD analysis project Ga0213820, IMG submission 179889) | Enriched soil aggregate microbial communities from Iowa State University, Ames, United States - MC6-MC0910-MG | ecosystem: Environmental > Terrestrial > Soil > Unclassified | place: USA: Iowa...
CAAGGTCAAGGCCAGGGACAAGGCCAGGGACAAGGAGCTGGCCGTGGTCCAGGTAGTCGAAATTTATTGACGACACCGAATCGGATTGGTGGGTCAAACGAGACATCAGTGGATGGTGGAGCTTTAGGTGATGGTTCCCATGTCTCTGAGCAACAAGGGAATGCCCCGATAACAAAGGGCTCCATTAAACCGTATGAAGAAGTAATTGGCTCCTATAAAGACAGCTACTTAGAAAGCTCAGAGCGTTTACAATTACCGAAGGATTTACAAAATGTCGTGCAATCTTATTTCACGTCAATTGAGTCGCAGTAGGAGGAAATGAAATGGCATTTACAGAGCAGCAATATGTAGAAATGAGTACAAAATTACAACAAGTTAAAGATGAAATCCATCGCTTTATTGTAGGGCAAGAGGATGCAATTGATTATACTTTGTATGCTGTACTAGCAGATGGTCATGCATTATTAGAAGGTTTACCAGGCTTAGGGAAGACGATGTTAATCCGTACAATTTCTGAAGTTCTTGACCTGTCGTTTTCACGTATTCAATTTACACCAGATCTTATGCCAGCGGATATAACTGGGACAAGCATGATTGAACGTGCCCCAGATGGTAAACAGCAATTTACGTTTCAGCCTGGTCCGATTTTTAGTCAGATGGTGTTAGCAGATGAGATAAATCGCGCTACACCGAAAACTCAAAGTGCTTTGTTGGAAGCAATGGGCGAAAAAACGGTAACGATTTTGGGAGATACAAAAAAAATGGCGAGACCATTTTTCGTGTTAGCGACGCAAAATCCTATTGAAATGGAAGGAACGTATCCGTTACCTGAAGCACAGATGGACCGCTTCCTTTGTAAAATTCTTGTACCTTACCCTGAAAAAAATGAACTAATGGAAATTATGAAGCGAACAACAGGTGCTCAGGAAATTGGTTTACAAAAACTGATGAATACAGAGGCTCTAATAGAAGCACAACAAATGGTGAAAGAAGTAATGGTTGCGGATGAAATGCTGGAATTTGCAACTGATTTAGTAGTGGCAACACATCCTGAAAGATCTGATGCTTTAGAAGAGGTCAAGCAATATGCTATGTATGGCAGTGGACCTCGTGGTTTGCAAAGTTTAATAAAATTAGCAAAAGCTAGAGCGCTGATGAATGGTAGGTTCCATGTTTCAGTAGCTGATATTAAATCTGTAGCAAAACCTGTATTACGTCATCGGATGCTGTTGAATTATGAAGGGGAGGCTTCAGGAAAGACAGCAGATGATGTAATTGATGTTATTTTAGAAAAAGTTCAGCAAGGTGTTAGCAAGTGACAGCAAAATACTTATTGCCCGAAGACTGGTTAGCGAAAATCAGTCGCTTTCAAATAGCGACTGCCTCCAAACTACGCGGGCAGCATAAAGGCTCGCATCGTTCACAGCGCTTTGGGGCATCTCTCGATTTTTCAGATTTTCGAGAATATCATTTAGGTGATGATGTGCGACAAGTGGATTGGAACGTCTTTGCCCGAACGGATAAATACTTTATTAAAAGATTTTTAGATGAACAAGAAATGCGCGTACACATACTACTCGATACCACAAAATCAATGGGAACGGATGCCAAGTGGCTATTTGCTCGTCAAATAGTGGCATCACTCGGTTTCATGGTACTTGGTCGAGACGATCGTTTGTCTTTTTCTTTTCTCCAAGATGAAGCGAAGCCACCGTTTCGCCGGAAGGGCGCCATGTATCGCCGGGCATTTTTACAAATAGTAACAGATATAGAGGAAGCGAGTTATTCAAATCCTTTTGCACAGGGTGCCTTAAAGGCTTTACCAAAGGATAGTACAGTGTTATTTATTGTTACAGATGGACTGGAGTCAATTGAGGAATGGGAGCAACTTTTAAAAAGGCTACCACGCTATGCTGGCGATGTTCGTGTTTTACAAATTGTGACGCAAGAAGAACTATCACCAAATTATTCGGGGGATGTTCGCCTTCTTGATCGTGAAACAGGTAACGATGTCAATGTGACAATGTCCTCAAAAGTACTAGAAACCTATCATGCAAGACGGTTATTACATGAAGAAGAGTTTGATGCTATTTGTCGTCGCTTTGGCATTCGAAAATTACAATTGAAAGTGGAAGATGGTTTGCAACATGCAACCTTTCAGCAATTATTAAAAGCACATTGGATTAGGTGAGGTGAGCCGTATTGGGCTTTAGTCAAATTATATTTAGCTGGACGGCCATCATCCCGGCCATTGTCCTACTCTATTATTTCTTTCGTAAAAAATATACAGATCAGACTGTCTCTTCAACACTTTTCTGGTCTGAAATTATGCAGGAAACTCGTGTATCGCCTTATTTAAAGCATTTACAAAAGAATGCCTTACTGTATTTACAGTTGCTAGCATTGCTGCTACTCGTTTTGTCACTCATGAATCCCTATGTAAAAAAATCAACGATTGTTGGTGCGCAAACAATATTTATTGTTGATACTTCTGCTACGATGCTGGCGGGCAAAGGCCAATCTACCTTTGACACACATAAACAGGAAATGTTGACGCTCATGGATGAATTGAATGGAAGACCGGTCACCTTGATTACGACTGGCTCTGCACCAAAAGCGGTTTTACAGCAAGAAACCAATGGAAAAGACATCGAAAAAGTTATTAAAGACTTACAAGTAACTTATGAAACGGCAGAAATGAATAAGGCGCTTGATGTTGCTCAGGCATTTGTTGGAGATACACCAACTTCGATCTATGTTTTTACAGATACACTAGATAAAAAACAACTACCAATGGACAAAGACTCCGTAAAATGGCTAGTAAGAGGGGCTGCTAAGGACTTAACAAATATCGCCATTACTCGATTTGCTGCAACAACAGATGGACAGGCAACACTGGCGCTTGTGCAGCTTCATAATGATACAAATACCGAGCAAAAGGTCACACTGGCATTACAAAATGCTGAGGGTGAAGAGTTGGTAGCTGAGCGTGTCGTTGTGCCTCCGAATGAAGCGATAACGAAAACGTTTAAGGATTTACCATTAGAAAAATCAATAACAGCTATCATTGATGCACAAGATGATTATGCCATAGATAATCAACAAACGGTTTTACTGCAAACAGCTACATCAAAGATTGTGGTTGATCAAGGCATGCATCAATTAATTCAAAAAGGATTCCAATCCGTAAGCAGTGGCGTGAAAATCGTTCCACCTTTACAGGTAGCTGACAATCAGGATGCTACAGTGATCACCAATCAAACAGCCTTGTTGGAAAAGATGGATAAACCTCTTGTGTTATTTGGCCGTGATGATGCCGAAAAAGTGGAAGTAAGTGGCATAGTAAGTGCTAAAAGTGATGCTTTATTTGCTTTTAGCGAGCTAAAGGATATTTATGTGAGTGCCCTTTATCCTGGATTTGCTAAATATCAAACCATTGCTTCTGTTGGAGAACAGCCGTTTATACAGCGCTCTCCTAAAGGGGATATCGTTGTATTAGCTGATATTGCTGATACAGATTGGCCACTACATCCATCCTTCCCGTTATTCTTATGGAGTACCGAGCAGCAGTTATCAGAATCCGTTGGGTCACTTGGTATTTTCACACCAAATGAACAGCGAACAGTAGCTTTAGCACAAGGAGACTGGAGTGTATATTCACAAGAAGATGAGTTTCTATCATCTGTTACGAAGGGTATGCTAACGGCACCAAAACACCCAGGCATATATTTGGTACGTTCCAATAATGAAGAAAAACATTTTATAGTGCAATTACAAGCACAAGAACGTGTCATTGAGCAAGGAACAAGCTATACATTAGGGGACATTTCCGATAATGGAAAGGCAGAGATTTCGAAGGCTTCCTTTGTACCTTGGCTTATACTTATTATTCTAGTATTACTTGTTTCAGAGTGGGAGGTGCAACGACGTCGTGGATTTACGAATTGATATGCCATTAGTATTGTTGCTATTACTTCCATTACTAGTCTATTTCGGATGGACCTATTGGCGAGAACGACAGCGACTAAAAAATAGTCATATTATCGTACTTATTATTCGCGTGGTAGCAATAGGCTGTTTGGTTTTTGCACTGGCAGGGCCGTATCTTTTATTACCTATAAAAGAAGAGCAAATTGTGTATCTAGTAGACCGCTCAGCTTCCATGAATGGGACTGAAGATGAGATGGTACAGTTTATTCAGGAGAGTCTACAATCAAAAAAGGATCAACAACTTGCAGGGCTGTATTCGTTCTCATCAACTTTACAAACAGAAGCCATTATGACTAATACGTTAAAGGAAGTACCAAAGTTTACAGAAATAAAGGCAACTGATCAAACGAATATTGAACAGAGTCTACAGCTTGCAACAGGTATTGTTAATCCGAAAAAGGCAACACGTTTTGTGCTATTAACAGATGGTAATGAGACCAAGGGAGATGCTCTAGAATTCGCTACGAAGTTTAAAGGTTCCAATGTTAGTGTGGATGTTGTGCCTTTTAGTCAACCTGTTGTCAATGATGTTTCATTAAAAAGCTTTGTGTCCCCGCAGGTTGCCTATGTAGGTGAGCAACAACAACTGGTAACAGAAGTTCATGCAACAACAGCAGGTAAAGGTGAGTTATTATTATATGAAAATGATGAGCTTATCCACCGCGAAGCAGTTGAGCTAGCTGAAGGTACCAATATGTTTACCTATAAACATGCAGCGACTGGTGAAGGACTTGTGAAATATGAAGCAGTTGTCCAAGTAGGGCAGGATGCTATATTTGAAAACAATAAATTAACAAGTGTCACAATGGTACAAAGTGAACCACATTTACTCATTGTGAATGGTTATGAAACAGCTTCACCTATAGCGGCAGCACTTGGCCAACAATCAATAGCCTATGATGTAAAAGCACCTGAGAGTTTGCCGAATGAACTATCCAGTTATTTGCAATATAATGCCATTATTTTTGATAATGTACCTGGACATTTAGTCGGTGAGGCGAAAATGAGTGTGATAGAGCAAGCAGTCAAAAACTTCGGTGTTGGTTTTGCAATGGTTGGTGGAGAAAATAGCTTTGGTTTGGGAGGCTATTTTAAAACGCCAATTGAAACATTATTGCCTGTTGAAATGGAGATTAAGGGAAAGGAACAATTACCTTCACTAGGGCTCGTTATCGTGCTAGATCGCTCTGGTAGTATGTCAGGATCAAAGCTAGAGCTTGCCAAGGAAGCGGCAGCACGTTCAGTTGAAATGCTGCGTGATGAAGATACATTAGGGTTTATAGCATTTGATGATCGCCCTTGGGAAATTATAGAGGCTGGTCCGCTTAACAATAAAGAAGAGGCTGTGGATACCATTTTATCCGTCACACCAGGTGGTGGAACAGAGATCTATGGTTCACTTGCTAAAGCATATGAAAACCTAGCAGATTTAAAGCTACAACGTAAGCATATTATTCTTTTAACAGATGGACAATCGCAGCCAGGAAATTATGAAGATCTAATTGAACAAGGAAAAGAAAACGGTATAACTTTATCGACAGTAGCGATTGGTCAAGATGCAGATGCTAACTTATTGGAAGCTCTTAGTGATATGGGTAGCGGCCGTTTCTACGATGTTATCGATGAGCAAACTATTCCTTCTATTTTATCTCGTGAAACGGCTATGATTTCCCGTACCTACATTGAGGACAACCCATTTTATCCAGCTATTTATAATGCAGCGGGATGGAATACGCTATTTGCCAATGGCGTTCCACAAATGAATGCTTATATTGGAACAACCACTAAACAGGGTGCTACTGTTGTGGCAGAAAGCGAAAAGGAAGATCCGGTGTTAGCACAATGGCAATATGGTCTAGGAAAAACATTCGCCTTTACTTCAGATTCAACAGGTAAATGGACAGGAGACTGGGCAAGATGGCAGGACTGGGGCACATTTTGGCAAACACTTATTTCACAAATGCTCCCAAGTTATAATGAAGTGGCTTATGATGTAAGGTTAGAATCAGACGGATCCTTTATGATTACAGATCCTACAAATGAAGCAGCATTTTTAGATATTGTTGCGGTTAATGAAGCGGGTGAAGAGCTAGACACACAGCTTGAAACGATATCCGCCTCTCAAATTCGGGCTGTAGTACAAGCTGAGCCGGGATTAATCTTCTTCCGTATAGCTGACGAAAAGCAAACTATTTATCAGGCAGGACTTAGTGTTCCTTATAGTGCTGAATATGAACTTCTTCCTGTTAATCATAAATTAATAGAAGAATTAACCCAACAAACGGGTGGTGCTGTTTTAAAAGAACCACAAGAAGTGTTCCGTGACTTTACAAAACAAGGAGCGGACCGACAAAACATTGCGACATGGCTTCTCCTAGCAGGTATGCTCTTATTCTTTATCGATATTACAATAAGACGTTTTGGTTGGAACTTCCTAACGAAGCCGAAGAAAAAAGACCAACATGTAGAGGATCATCCCGTACAGGCAGAGGGCACAAATGTGGCACAGTTACTTAAGGGTATGAAAAAACGTTCATAATTTGGATGGAAGCAGTGCAAAATAAACGAATTTTGCACTGCTTTTTGTATTCTTTTTGGGGTGGACGATCTCAACTTCAAATTTAGATCAAAGTGATTGAAATAGACTTGAACCCGCTCAAAGATAAGTGAAAAAGCTAAACAAATAGATGAAAAGAGTACATCCAAAATAATTATTAAAGAGAGGATCTTAAATACTTTACTAGCACCGTTTTTCGTAAATTGCTAGCAACTGCAACACCTAAGATTGCACCAATTGTGCTTGATGTTAAAAAAGCAGGCATGAAAAATAATGAAGCTACGGATGTCCCTATTAGTATCTTTGCATAGGGTACTGCCACAAGCGAAGCAAGAAGCCCAGTGCCGATTACTTCACCAAGGCCTGCTAACCACATTTTACGGCTGTATTTATAGGCAAGCCCCGCGCATAATGCGCCAATAACACTACCAGGAATGGCTAATAGAGAGCCTGTCCCTGTAAGGATCCGAATGATGGCCGTAACAAGGGCAACTATCACTGTAGGTATGGGTCCGAGTATAATCGCTCCTATCACGTTAATAGCGTGCTGCACAGGATAGGCACGGGCGATCCCGGTTGGTATAGATATAAAGGTTGAACCTGCAACAGCAATCGATACTAATAAAGACATAATTGTTAATTTGCGAATAGACATCTTTTGTGCACTCCTTTCCATTTTAAACACTAGAAAAATGAAAAAGCCGCCTCCTTCAAACAACAGGAAGCGGCCTTGCATATCCATTGTAAATAGCAAGAAGCGCCACTTCCCTCCGCTAGTATGAACTAGATCAGGTTCGAAGGGTCCGTATATAATCATATACGTCTCAGCCTTGTAAAGACTCCCCTAGTGGTGTTAAGCGATTTAATTTTTCGATAATAAATGTACCATATTACAAATAATTGTCAACGGACTAATTTGAATCAGGTTGCATAAGATGCGGAGCCTTTTTCAATGTCCAAATGAGCGCTAGTAAGAAGCATGTCATTAAAATAATTGCTCCAAATATATACGGACTGTTCATGTCCCAATCAAATAATAAGCCTGCGAGTGCAGGACCAATCATATTTCCAAGACTCATATAAGCATTGGTAAGCCCAGCGGCTAAGCCTTGCTCATTGCCAGCAAGCTTTGAAATCAGTGTGTTAACTGCTGGACGAATAAGAGTTGTTGCCGTTGAGAAAATCGTTGCGACAACTAAAATAAGTGCGAAGCCAGAAACAAATAATATTAGAAAAATAGCTATAGCAGCAATAAATAAATTGACTAATACAACTTTCATTTCCCCAAAGCGCTTAAAGAGTGGTGTGATAATGAACATTTGCACAACAACACCAAATGCGCCACCTACAGTTAAGATGATAGCAATATCGGTAGGTGTGTAATTAAATTTGTCTGTCACAAATAATGATAATGTCGTTTGGAAATTAGCAATTCCGAACGAGAACACAAGCATTATAATTAGCATTACAAAATATGGCATCTGGACTGAACGTGCCATCTGCTTCGCCAGATTGTCTTGCTTTTGTGCTTTCTGAGCTGCAGTTGTTTTAGTAGAAGGTAATAACAACAACGAAAGGAGAGAGGCAATAATAGCAGCTCCTCCGGCCATAAAGAATGGGAAATGCAAACTAACTTTAGATAGGAATCCGCCAATACCTGGTCCAATCATAAAACCAAGAGACATAGCGGCACCTAACATGCCCATCCCTTTTCCTCGTTCTTCATAGGTAGTGATATCTGCTACAAACGCCATAATCGGTGGTGCTACAAAGGCAGAACCTAATCCTCCTAAGAAACGAGCAACAAAAAGCATCCATACATCTGTAGATAGCCCAAACGAAATTTGCCCAATACCAGTTACAATCAGACCAAAAACAATCAAATTTTTTCGACCATACCGATCCGAAAGATTCCCAGCAATTGGAGAAAATATGAATTGTGCAAAGGCGAACGTTGCAATTAACATGCCAAGAACTTGTCCTGCTGCACCAAATATGTGTAAGTACTTAGGCATAACAGGAATAATAATTCCGATACTCCCCATTGCGATAAACATATTAAACATTAAAATATACAAAGCCGCCTTGTTTGACTTCTGCTGGGTCATCGAATACCCCCCTTTTTTCTATTGAAACATTATTACAGTCTATCATAAAGAAATATTGCTTGGCTATTGGATTATAGTCGTAGATGAATGACCTGGTCACCGGTATAAAGATATTTTTTTGCCTCTGAATAATACTGTTGATTTACGTTGCGTGCAGCGCTCTCCGCGGGCACACAATAAGCCGCAACCGGTTTGTTGCGACTCACGTTTTGTGCGTTCTGAGCAGGAGTAGAGTAGCCGCTCTCCACTCCGATCAACTAGTATCGCATTCTCTTTCGGAGCAAAAGGGGGAAAATTAAGCAGAAAGCTTAATCGCTCTTATGAATAGCTGAAAACACAAAAGCACTACTGCGAATAAAGGATCTATTAAAAAAAATTATAATGAACCATAATTAAAAAAGAACGAATTATTTTGTCTTAATTAAGGCATTAAGTACGGTCTTTTGATTTTCAAAGTTAGAAAGAAAACAATGTTACATTTATTAATGATTTTAACTACCTTAAAACCAAACAATTCATCAAATTATGATTCCTCTCAATACAAGGATTTTTTCAAATGAAGGTTTAAGGTGGTTGATTTTATGATTAATTACTTACTTATATAAAAGGAGTGTTAATCCAATCACTGGAATAACACTCCTTTTATTATGCTTGTTTGTTCAATTGTTCTACAATTCTTTTAATTAATTGCTCAAAACCTTCTGAGCCCATTTTATTAAATACAGCATCATAAGAAACTGAAGAATTACTATACAATGAAAATGTGATTGAATATAAGTGATAGCGGACTAACAACAGTAGCACCACCATCTATATTTAATTCTACTTATCCATTCTCCGTAGATGGGCTTGCACCCTTTAAATCCGCTACATTCCCATTTTTGATTAACACCATAAGCAAACGCCAAATAAAAGAGGTGTTTTTTCCCAATTGGAGAATATAGCACTAATGAGAAATTTAAAGGGGTGGCAAAAAATATGAGTAACAATAATGAAAAAAAATATAAATATAAAATTTATCCAAAATCAGAAAGACTAACTGTAGTCTTTTTATTTACTTCCGTCCTAGTTTGGGGGTTTTATGATAGATTTACGACAGGTCATTGGGGAGTTCCATTGTATTTGATAATCATGACTTTTGTCTTTAATTTAATTGTTAGAAGTTATTATAATAGAAAAGAAAAAAAGAAGATACAAGACTATAATTCTACGAAAGTACCTAAGGATGGTAATGTAAAAAAATGAGTCCGGTGCAATACCGAACTCATTTTACTCAGGCTTGCCTAATAAAATAACCGTGTCTAACTTTATGGTCGACACTCTGGGATGAAAAACATATTGTTTTTCATCTTTAATATTTATCGAATACTCATTTTAAATTCTAAAAACAATTCATTATATTTCCCTAAATAAACTGGCCCTAAGTTTTTGTAGACTTCTAATGTATCGCGTTGTTCTTCTGAAGGGTAGTAACGTTCATCGGTAACAACTTCTTCGTCCATTAAGTCCATGGCAGCGATATTTGGCGTAGAGTAGCCAACATAATCAGCATTTTGGGCACCAGATTTAGCACTTAGCATAAAATTAATAAAGACATGTGCACCATCGATATTTTTCGATGTTTTTGGGATAACCATATTATCGAACCATAAATTGGAGCCTTCTTCAGGTACAGCAAAGTCCAAATCTTCATTTTCAGACATCATGTCCGCTGCCTGACCAGACCAAGTGAGAGCTACAGTTGCTTCATTATTGATCATTAATGGAGTAATTTCATCTCCAATGATAGCTTTTACATTTGGTGCAAGTGTGATCAACTTGTCGGTTGCTTCCCGCAGTTCTTGATCATTCAATGAATTCAAAGAGTGTCCAAGGCTGTTTAAGCCCATTCCAATAACCTCACGGGCGCCATCTACTAAAAAGACTTTTCTTTTTAATGAAGGGTCCCATAAATCGTCCCAAGAAGAGAAATCTAAATTCCCAACTAGTTTTGGATTATAGACAATCCCTACTGTTCCCCAGAAGTAAGGAACTGAATATTTATTGTCATCATCGAATGGTAAATCTAGAAAATAAGGGTCGATATTTTTAAAATTAGGGATTTTCGTTTTGTCTAAAGGAATCAATAAATTATCTTCCTTCATTTTTTCAATCATGTATTCGGAAGGGACAGCAATATCGTACGCTGTACCGCCTTGTTGTATTTTTGTCATCATGGCTTCATTGGAGTCAAATGTTTCATAGATGACATGAATGCCTGTTTCTTTTTCAAACTCTTTCAATAAATCAGGGTCAATATACTCTCCCCAGTTAAAAATAGTTAAAGTGTTTTTTCCACTTTTACCGCCACCTGCACTCAAGGCGTCAGCAGCATAGAATAAAAGGGCAGAAACAACAAGGATAGCGATGGTTGCTTGAATTAATGACTTCATTGTTGTCCCTCCGTTCTTTTACTTGTGCGACTTGTAATGAAGTAATAACCAACCACAACTAAAACTGTCACAAAGAATACTAAACCAGAAATAGCGTTAACTGTTAGAGATATTCCTGCACGAGCCATCGAGTAGATTTCAACGGATAATGTACTGAAGCCATTGCCAGTTACGAAAAATGTCACGGCAAAATCATCTAATGAATACGTAAGGGCCAGGAAGAATCCTGCAAAAATACCTGGCTGAATATAAGGTAAAATGACACGCATCATAACATCCTTTTTTGTTGCTCCTAAATCTAAGGCAGCATCGATAAGTGAATTATTCATTTCTAGCAGTTTAGGTAAAACCATTAACACTACAATCGGTACACTAAATGCCACGTGTGCTAATAATACCGAAGCAAAGCCCAATTTTATGCCAACCATTGTAAATAAGATTAAAAAGCTTGCACCAATGATGACATCGGGGCTGACGATTAAGACATTGTTTAAGGATAATAACGTATTGCGCATTTTTGAATCCCTTACTGTCACGATACCGATTGCTCCTAGTGTTCCAATAATAGTAGAAATCAGAGCAGAAAGTAATGCTACGATAACAGTATTAATTAAAATAACAAGTAGTCGTGAGTCTTCAAAAACAGCTTGATAATGCTCGAAAGTGAAGGACTCAAAGTTATTCATGGAGCCACCACTATTGAACGAGTAAAAAATTAAATAGAAGATTGGTGCATACAGAACGATAAAAACAATCGTTAAATAGACTTTGGCTGATGCAGAAAGTTTGTTCATCGTACGCGACCTCCTTTATCTTTTTGCCCCGTAATAAGCATAATGATCACCATAAATAAAATTAAGAATACTGCAATAGTCGAACCCATTCCCCAGTTTTGTGTCACAAGGAATTGCTGCTCAATGGCTGTACCAAGCGTGATTACACGATTTCCTGCAATTAAGCGAGTAATCATGAAAAGTGAAAGAGCAGGGATAAAGACAACCTGAATACCTGATTTAACGCCATCCATTGTTAATGGTAAAACAACGCGACGGAAAGTTGTAAAGGCAGATGCCCCTAAATCACGAGACGCATAAATGAGTGTTGGGTTTAAGCGATCTAAAGAATTGAAAATCGGTAAAATCATAAATGGAATAAAAATATACACGGACACAAAGACAAAGCTAATATCTGTAAAGAGCATTTGCTTAGGATCGAAGCCAAATACTTCAATAAATGCATTTAGCGGACCGTATAAACCAAAGATGCCGATAAAGGCATATGTTTTTAATAATAGATTAATCCATGAAGGAATAATAATAAGCAGAAGCCAAAGTTGTTTATGCTTTGTTTTCGTTAAAAAGTAAGCAGTCGGGTATGAAATTATTAAAGTAAAGAAGGTAATTAAAAATGCATACCAGAAAGAGCTTAATGTCATTTTTAAGTAAACAGAAGTAAAGAACGCTTTATAATTATCGAGCGTGAAATTGCCATGTAAATCAAGTAGGGAATAATAAACAACGAGTGCAATCGGCGCGATAACGAAAAAGGCAATCCATAAAACATATGGAAATAACGCTGATTTCGATGTCTTAGTTTGCATCTTCGTCGTCTCCGTACGATTCTAATCGTTTATCGAACTCTTCCTCTGTTTCATTTAAGCGCATTACATGAATCGCCTCTGAATCAAAGTCTAAGCCAATTTCTGTCCCTACTTCAGCTTTTTTCAATGAATGGACTAGCCACTCATTGCCATCTTTATCATACGTAGATAATTCATAATGTACGCCCCGGAATAATTGTGTATCTACTTTTACCACAAGTTTCCCTTTATCAATAGTCGTCATTTCTAAATCTTCTGGACGAATAACAATATCAATTTTCTCGTTTGGTTTCATCCCTTGGTCAACACATTCAAAAATCTTACCAGCAAATTCAACCTTGAAATCTTCAATCATAACTCCAGGTACTATATTAGATTCACCAATAAAATCTGCCACGAAGCGATTAATCGGTTCATCGTAAATATCTACTGGTGTACCGGATTGCTGAATTTGTCCTTCACTTAAGACAAAAATTTCATCACTCATGGCAAGTGCTTCCTCCTGATCATGAGTAACGAAAACAAATGTTTTGCCAAGACGTTGCTGTAATTCACGCAATTCGTATTGCATTTCTGTACGTAACTTTAAGTCTAATGCTGAAAGTGGCTCATCCAGTAAAATTACTTCAGGGTCATTGACAATGGCACGTGCAATCGCGACACGTTGACGTTGACCACCGGACATTTCAGAGATTTCACGGTTGCCATAGCCTGCTAAATTTACAAATTTTAGAGCTTCAGCGACACGCTCTTTTATTTCCTTTTCAGATAACTTCTTAATGCGTAGTCCAAAAGCGACATTTTCAAATACATTTAAATGTGGGAATAAAGCATAATCTTGAAAAACAGTATTCACTTGACGTTCATTGGCAGGAACAGAATTTATTTTTTTATCATGGAAAAACACATCCCCTGTTGTAGGTTCTGTGAATCCAGCAATAATTCGTAAAATAGTTGTTTTTCCACAACCAGACGGACCAAGGAGTGTATAAAATTTGCCCTTTTCGAGCTCTAAGTTGATATTCTTTAAGACGACTGTTCCGTCACTATAAGACTTTGAAACATTTTCAAAACGGATAATGGAATTCATTGTCATTGATGCGCCTCCTTAAGCTATAAATATGAATCCGTTGCAACGAGTAAAATTTTCGTTTCAGCAGCATGTGCATTAAAAATTTGATGATGATCTGTCGCGTCAAAATAAAGAGCATTGCCTTCACTTGCGATATATTGTTCATTCCCTAAAACGAGACGAATACGCCCTTTGACTATATAAATAAATGTTTCTGAGAGTGATGGCTCAAATTGTTTGAATTCGCCATTAGCTTCAAAGGTTAAGAAAATAGGCTCCATTTCTTTTTCGTTGGATGTAGGGATGAGCCATTGAATTTCGTATTTTTTTTCTTCATCCGAAAAGGTGGATTGATCTTCATCTGTATAAACAACCTTTTGTTCAGGAGATTCATCATCAAAAAATTCCTTAGGTGTTGACCCTAACACTTCTAGTATCGAAAAGAGTGTTTCAATAGAAGGTGAATTCAAATCACGTTCTAATTGGGAAATATAACCTTTGCTTAAATCTGTACGTTCTCCAAGTTCCTCTTGGGTAAGACCTTTTTTTAAACGAAGCCCCTTAATTTTTGCTCCTATTTGCATCTTTTCCCTCCTAGAAGAAGTTTAGCAATCATAAACTTTTGAAATATGAAGTTTACTTTAACGAAACTTTTAGTTTACTAAAACCATTACAATTATACATAATAATAAAAAATTTGCAATCGTTTTTTATGAAAAAAATAGCTATAAAATATTGAAAAATAAGTCATAAATGAAGTGGAGAAAAAAATTGTATAGGGGAGAATATTGTTGGCAAAGATAGCTAATAAATAAGTTATAGCAGTAATTTTAATTTCGTATTTGACGATTTTTTGTCTTGGCACTTCAATCGTGTAAGTGGGCGAAGCTTACTTGTTTGAAAAACTACGTTTACTCTGCTATCGTAGAAGACGAGTTCGCTTGTGCGAATGGAATATATAAACTACATATTTATTCGGAGGGATTTATTATGGCAGAACGCATGGTAGGTAAACAAGCACCTGACTTTACAATGGAAGCAGTACTTTCAGACAAATCATTTGGGAAAGTATCATTAGAAGATATTAAAGCACAAGATAAATGGACAGTACTTTTCTTCTATCCAATGGACTTCACATTCGTATGTCCAACAGAAATCACTGCAATGAGCGATCGTTATGACGAGTTCGAGGACTTAGATGCAGAAGTAATCGGTGTTTCTACTGATACAATCCATACTCACTTAGCATGGATTAATACTGACCGCACTCAAAATGGTCTTGGCGAATTAAAATATCCATTAGCGGCTGATACAAACCACCAAGTATCTAAAGAGTACGGTGTTTTAATTGAAGAAGAAGGTATCGCATTACGCGGTTTATTCATCATTAACCCAGAAGGCGAATTAAAATACCAAACAGTATTCGATAATAACATCGGTCGTGATGTTGATGAAACGTTACGTGTACTTCAAGCATTACAAACTGGCGGTCTTTGCCCAGCAAACTGGCGTCCGGGTCAAGCAACTCTATAATAAAATAGGGTTGAGTCATTAATTAACAAATAAAGAGTCCCCACGACATGTTTGTGGGGACTTTTAAGTGAATTGACGAATGAATGTTAATTTACTTTCCCTTAGATTGTAATAGATTTTTGGTAGAGTTTTCGACCTAATCTAAAACCACTGAAGACAAACAATATATTAGAGGAGGATTTTTATGAAACTTCGTGAACAAATGCCTGAACTAATTGGCGCAACGACTTGGTTAAATGGAGAAGCAACAAAAGCAGAATTAGTAGGAAAAAAACCAACATTAATTCATTTCTGGTCAGTGAGCTGTCATTTATGTAAAGAAGCTATGCCTGATGTTAATAATTTCCGTGATCAATATAAAGATGAACTAAATGTTGTAGCAGTACATATGCCACGTTCTGAAGCAGATACTGATTTAGAAACAATTAAAGCAGTTGCTGCTGAGCATGACATTGTGCAACCAATCTTTGTGGATAGCGAAATGAAGTTAACAGATGCTTTTGAAAACCAATATGTACCTGCTTATTTTGTGTTTGATAAAGATGGTCAGCTGCGTCATATGCAAGCTGGTGGTAGCGGTATGAAGATGCTAGAAAAACGTGTAAATCGCGTGCTGGACGAAATGCGTAACGCTGAATAATAACAGTAAGGTATGACGGGGATTTAGTTCCTCGTCTTTTTTTATGTTTTGAGAGTTGCCGAGCAATGACGAATAGGCTCTTGTTTTGACAATACATATCGCAGAGAATAAGCTACAATGATGATATAGTAGTTTTCGGAGGGATTTTTTATGATGAAAAAAGAGTTTGCGGTCATAGGGCTTGGACGTTTTGGTGGAAGTATTGTACGTGAATTAATGAGTCAAGGTGCTCAAGTGATGGCAATCGACCATTCCTCAGAGCGTGTAGACGAATTTGCTTCTATTGCTACACAAGCTGTCATTGCAGATTCAACAGATGAATCGGTACTAAATTCATTAGGTATCCGTAATTTTGAACATGTGATTGTAGCAATCGGGGAAGATATTCAGGCTAGTATCTTAACAACGATTATTTTAAAAGAAATTGGTGTGGAGCAAATTACAGTAAAGGCTCAAAATGATTACCATGAAAAAGTATTGCGTAAAATCGGTGCTGACTTTGTGGTCCATCCAGAAAGGGATATGGGTATTCGTATTGCTAATAATATGCTATCCAATACAGTACTAGATTATTTAGAGCTTTCAGATGAACACTCTATTATGGAATTAAAGGCAAATGATGCGATAGCAGGATATTCTATTATGGATTTAGATATTCGAGCAAAGTATGGTATTAACATTGTAGGTCTTAAACGTGGAGCGGATATAATCGTATCGCCACAGGCAAGTGATAAGATTTTATTGGGAGATATTATGCTTGTGATTGGTGCTGATGTTGATATCAATCGATTTGTTAAAAAGGCATTGAATGGGTAACAGACAATGACTAAACGAAGATGGAGACTTATTATATTTGCGGCTATTTTACTGATTGGTGCTTTTACGGTGCAATCACGTGAAAAAAATGAGAATGAAGCGATTTCTCTTATTATAGATCAAGCTACAAAAATTGATTCGGTTGAATTATTCAAAGGGGAACAATCTTTATTTCAGGCGACCAACGACGAAGCTAAAGAATTTATTGAGAAATACCCATTAAGCCATATAAAGAAACTTTCTAAAAAAGAAAGAACAATCTTTGAAGAAATGCCTGCCTATCACATTGTTTATAAAATAAAGGACAAACCGCTTTATGAAGTGGACATTTTAAAAGTTGCGATTAGTTCTGAATTAGACGAGGAATTGCAACAAATGGTCTTTACTATCGGTGACAAGCAATATTTGATTTATTGGGCTAAAGAGAAAAGGGCACTAGAACAATCGACCAATACACAGCGTTTACTTGAGGAATATCAACATCAATAGTGAAAGTAGTGACACAGCAGTTAGAGCTGGTCACTACTTTTTTGTATACCTATAGGTAATATTTAGAAAAAATGTTTGATTTCAGTATGATAATTCGATTAAACTTTGACATAAAGAAGGGGGTAAAATAATTGAAGTTTATGTCAAGTAACTGTGTGATCGAACGTATACAACCCGAACACTACATAGATATTCAGGAGCTCTACTCAAATGAAAAGGTCAGAACGTATCTTGGGGGAGTTCCTCAAGAAAGCTATATAGAGGCTTCCTTTAGAGGCATGCTAGAAGCACCATTTCCAAATATATATTTCTATATCTCATTAAAGACGACAGGGGAATTTATAGGTCTTGTATCAATCGATGAATATCATGATCAAGAGATGTATGAACTTTCCTATCAATTTCTTCCCCAGTATTGGGGGAGGGGGTTAGCGTTTGAAGTTCTTATGCAAGTGATTGAGGAGGGCTTAAATTACTTAAACATATCCTCAATCGTGGCAGAGACACAAACAGCTAATCGTGCATCTTGTCGCTTACTTGAAAAGTTAGGGATGAACAAAGTACAAGTGCTTGAAAGATTCGGTCAGGAACAAGCCGTATACGAATTAAGAAAAACAGGTGATGTAACAAGACAAATCATTGCCATATCCGGCGGAGGATTTTCTCAACAAACCCCATCGTTTATCGATGATTATATTTTGCGCCAAATTAATACAAATGAACGAATCAAAATTTGTTTTATCCCTACAGCAAGTAATGATGCACAGGGATATATCGATAAGTTTTATTCAGCATTTACATATTGTGAGGCAACTCATATTTTACAAGAGGATATGCGTGACATAAATATTCGAGAGAAATTATTGGCCCAGGACATTATTTATGTAGGTGGTGGGAATACCAAGTTTCTTCTTGAAAAATGGCATGACTATCATTTCGAGGAGCTGTTGAAGGAAGCTTATAAAAGCGGTGTTATTTTAGCTGGCATCAGTGCTGGTGCAATGTGTTGGTTTGACATATGTTTTAGTGAAAATAAAAACAATGATTATGAGGAATACAACGGACTAGGTATACTATCAGGAACATTGTGTCCACATTATGATGATCAAGAGCGAAGCAAGCTATTTGATAATTGGCTGGAAAATTATTCAACATTGCAGGCGTATACGCTTTATGATACAGAGACACTTCACTTTAACAATGAAAAATTAGTTGCTAAAATTCAAAGTTATTAGAAGGGAAGAGAAAATATGCGAATTCCTCAAAAATTAGCGATTGCTGATGAGATTCGTATTATCGCTCCAAGTCGAAGTGCCAAAGTTTTAACAGTGGAGATGGTTGAACTAACAAATATTTGGAAGTGAGGTACTTTAAATGCGGATACGAGCAGCAACACGAAATGATAGTGTGCAAATTATAGCTGTTATGACAAATGCGGAGGCATCCAATCTTATGTTATTTGGACCCGGTGAGCGAAAAATTGAGCCCGAGCAATTTGCAAATTATATAGAAAAGCTTTATCATAGCATCCATTCAGCTTTATTCGTAGGTGAGATAGATGAGAAAGTGGTCGCTTACTTAGTTGCACAAGGTAATGAACCATCTAGACTTGCCCACCGTGTTTATCTTGTCATTGGCATACATAGTGACTATAGGGGGAGAAAAATCGGGACGGCCTTATTTAACCACATAGAAAATTGGGCCAAAGATAATAGTATCCATCGTCTCGAATTAACGGTTATGGAAAATAATAAAGCTGGGATTGCTTTATATAAGAAAATGGGCTTTGAGATTGAGGGAACGAAACGGGATTCCTTGTATGTGGATGGACAATATATCAATGAGTATTACATGTCAAAATTAGTATAAGGAAAGGAACATATAGATGATTAACATCGGTATTTATTCACCTTCCTCTCCAGCAACGTTTAACGCTTTGAAACGTTATGAGCGTGCAAAAGCATTTCTGGAAGAGAGAAATTTTCATATTGTAGCAGGTTCCCTTACTGGTAGATCCGATTATTATCGCTCAGGTTCACCAAAAGAACGTGCAGAAGAATTAAATGAATTACTCCGCAATCCTCATGTGGATATTATTATGTCTACGATAGGGGGCACTAATTCCAATAGTATGCTACCTTATATTGATTATGAGGCTTTTCGTCGTCATCCTAAAATCGTTGTAGGTTACTCTGATGCAACGGCCATTTTACTGGCGCTTTATGCAAAGACAAATATTTCAACTTTTTATGGTCCAGCATTAGTGCCTTCCTTTGGAGAGTTTGAGCCATTAGTCAATGACACCTACAAGTTTTTTGAGGATTATTTCTTCCAACCTCAGGCAGTTCCTTATGAAATTCAAAAGCCTCCTTACTGGTCGGATGAGCCTGTCAATTGGCTAGAGAAAACAGTGGAGAAAAGGTTAACAAAGAATGAATGGTTAACAGTACGAGAGGGAGTTGTAGAAGGTAGGTTAATCGGAGGAAATGTTAATGCCATGTATGGTTTTATTGGTACTCCTTATTTCCCAGAAATTGCTGAAGGTGACATTTTATTAATGGAAGATTGCATGAAAGATGCAGCAACTGTTGAAAAGAATTTTGCGATGCTCAATTTGCATGGAGTCTTTCACAAAGTAAGTGGTATTATTTTGGGCAAACATGAATGTTACGATGACCTAGGAACTGGACGACAGCCATATGATATTTTACTAGAACAATTGGATGATATGATCATACCTATTTTGGCAGATGTGGATATATGTCATACACATCCTATGCACCCGATAGCGATCGGTAAACGCGTGAGGCTAGATGCAACAGCTAAAAAGATCTATTGTATCGAAAAATGGTTGTAAGTAGTAAGCCTTGCTAATTTTGCAAGGCTTTGTTTGTTATGGATTCCTATAATCATCATCGGTTATAGCGTATATTTTCACATTTTGATATTGCTCTTTGACGAACATACTTTTACGTAATAGCCCCTCAAACTGCATCCCTGATTTCTCCATAACTTTTTGAGATCCAATGTTTTCTTCAAAGCATCTTGCTTGAATACGCACCAGATTCAATTCCTTAAAACCGAAGTCAATCAACTTTTTTGTTGCTTCCGTTGTAATTCCTTTATTCCAATAATCTTCCGAAAGAACATAACCGATTTCGGCAAATTTATGTGTATCATTAATCGTAACAAAGTCGATTGTCCCAATTAGCGTTCCACAATATTCAATTCCCCAAAGCAAATGATTGCCTTGTTGGTACCCACTTAATATCAACGTAACAAAAGCTTTAGTATCCTCTATACTTGTATGTGCTTGCCATGTTACATAACGTGCTACACTATCCCGAGAAGCATAAACGAACATGGCTTCTATATCCTGAGTTGTAACAGGTCTTAAAAGTAGCCTTTCCGTTTTCAAAATAGGTACATTATTTTTCATATATTTTCCTCCTTTCATATTTATAGTATATAAAAAAGTTGACCCGGGAATGAAATTGGGTCAACTTTTTATAAAATGTCGATTAATGAATACTAATCATCTGTGGATACCCTCTATGCTGTGCTAAATCTCATTTTACTGATAGCGTTTAGCGGTAGCAGAGGAGTTCTTTGTTTTTGTTTTTTGTTGTTCATCCTTTACTTTTTCATTCAGTTCTTCGACAGGTATTGGATCAACTGTTTTCATATCCTCATGTTTATCAAAAATACTCTCTTTCGCTGTGTCCAACACATCGGGGTTATTTGTATTACGCGTTTTAGCATGTTTTTTATTAGTCATTTATGATCACCTCTTACTTTAAACTTTCACCTTTTTACTAGAGTTTAAACATGATAGTTTTTGGTGATAGTGAAGAATATTCGTTTGTAGTTTGCCTGCTAAATAGAAAAACCCTTGGATGAAATGAAAAGGGTAGTGAAACAGCAATGGCTGTCATCACTTCCCCCTTTTCTTAAGATACAATAGTGGCCTTTCCTTGAAGTGCACGCTCTTCCATAGTTACATCAAACTCTTTTTCAGATTTAGACACTACAACACAGGCTACACCATTACCAATTAAATTTGTTACAGCACGAGCCTCAGACATAAAACGATCAACACCGATTAAAAGTGCTATTCCTTCCACTGGAATCATTGGGAAGGCAGCTAAAGTGGCTGCTAATGTGATAAACCCTGAACCTGTTACTCCCGCTGCACCTTTAGAAGTAATCATTAAAATCCCAAGTAGTGTAATGATTTGAATCCAAGTTAGTTCCATTCCATATGCTTGTGCAATAAACAATGCAGCCATTGATAGGTAGATAGAAGTCCCATCAAGATTGAAGGAGTAACCAGTAGGAACGACTAAACCTACAACCTGCTTTGAGCAACCATAATTCTCGAGCTTTCGCATCATAGATGGAAGAGCTGATTCAGAAGAGGATGTACCGATAACTAAGAAAATCTCATCTTTGATGTATGCGATAAATTTAAAGATGTTAAATCCAAAGAACTTTGCAATGGCACCTAAAATAAAGACAACAAATAAAAACATTGTAATATACACAGCAGCCATTAATAGGCCTAGATTACCTAAAGATTTTAAACCAAAATTACCAATTGTATAGGCCATTGCACCAAAAGCTCCGATTGGTGATATTTTCATGACCATACTTACAATTTTGAAGAATATTTCTGCTACTTGCTCAAAAAATGTGATTACTGGTTTTGCAGGTGCTCCAATCGAGGCAGCTGCTAAGCCAAATAAAATAGCTGAGAATAGTACTGGTAATAGTTGACCAGTTGCCAAAGCACCAACTACATTTTCTGGAATAATACTAGAAATGAATGCACCCAAGCCCTGCTCAGATTCAGCCGCAGCGGTTGTATATTTAGAAATATCAGCATCAGATGCACCTGATGTATCTAATCCTGTACCAGGGCTTACGATTAAAGCAACAGCAATTCCGATTGCTAGGGCAATTGTGGAAACTATTTCGAAGTAAAGTAATGCCTTACCTCCAATTTTCCCGACCTTTTTCATATCTCCCATACTACCAATTCCGATAACCACTGTTAGGAAGATAATTGGGGCAATTAACATTTTAATTAATTTAATGAATAGATCTGCTAAGATTTTTAAGCTGGCACCGAACTCTGGGAAAATGGCCCCCACAATAATCCCAAGGATGATAGCCACTATAACCTGAACAGTCAAATTTTTCAGTAATTTCATTTTCTGCTACCTCTTTTCTAAATTTACTCTTTGGTATCGTTTTCACTAGACATATCATAGCGAATACTTCTAAGAAAAAGAGATTTAGAAAATAAGAAACATAACGTTCATTAAGTACATTTGCTTACATTCACATATAAATATAGTAATATCAATAACTTTCTCTGTTATGGTACGTTAAAGTTAATTAATTATTGTTATAATACAAAAACATAGAGTAATAAAAAAATTCATTTTAAATTATTTGTTTGTAATATTGTTCATTAAATTCAATATTTTCTGCTACTTATGTAGACTAAAGGTGTTGTCAAAAGAATTTTTTGCAGATAATCTTAAAAACATATCATAAATATGTGTGCTACTGATTATGAGAATACGAATTGGAAAGGACGGGATTTTTAATGATGAAAATGCCTGTAAACGGCAAAATATTGTTAGTGACATTTTTAATCATTGCACTCTCCTTTTTACTAGGTGGTATTTTTGTACTCGGTAACGTATTATCTGAACAAGAAAAAGATTTTGGTCAGCGTGCAATGCTTGTTGCACGAACTGTATCAAATGTACCAGAGCTTAGTGTACATTTGAAAAATGACAATATAAAAGAAGCCTCAAAAAATATCAATAAAATTGTAGATGGTATTAGGGTAATTAATAAGGCCGAGTATATTGTTGTGATGAATATGGAACGTATTAAACTATCACATCCAGTAAGTAAAGAATTAGGACAACGAAGTGAGTCGCAGGATCTAAATGCAGCATTTAGTGAGCATTATTATGTATCGAAGGCACGTGGGGAATTGGGTGTCATGATACGGGCTTTTGTTCCGATTATAAATGACAAAAGGGAACAAGTGGGCATTGTGGTAGTTGGCTATTCTTTACCAACGCTGCTAGTAATGCTACAAAGTTATGAGCGAGAAATTATGATAACGATTGTCATATCGCTGATTTTCAGTATTTTGGGCGCATATACACTTGGACGACATATAAAAAAACAAATGTTTGGGCTGGAACCTCATGAAATTGCAAAGATGTATGTGGAAAGAACAGAAACCTTTAATGCGATGCATGAGGGAATAATAGCGGTTGATAAGGAAATGAATATAACCATTTTTAATGAAAAAGCCGCTGACATTTTAGGCGTCACTAGAAAAATAGAGGACTGTATTGGTCAAAAGATTTATGATGTTTTGCCAGATACCCGTCTGCCTGAAATTGTTGAAACGGCAACACCTGTTTATGATCAAGAACTTTACATTAATCATCATAGTATTTTAAGTAATCGTGTACCAATTATTGTAAATGGTGATCTAGTTGGTGCAGTTGCCATGTTTAAGGATTTAACAGCTGTGAAAAAGCTTGCAGAGGAAGTAACGGGTGTGAAAGCCTTTGTTCAAGCATTACGTGTACAAACCCATGAGCATAAAAACAAGATTCATACAATTGCAGGTCTTCTGCAATTGGGACATACAAAGCAAGCACTTGAGTATGTTACAGTAACTACTGAAAATGAAGCATCATTAACGAAGTTTTTAAACGAACGCTTTCATAATGAAAATATTTCGGGTTTATTATTAAGTAAGGTAAGCTATGGCAAAGAATTAGGGATTGAGGTTGAGGTTGATCGAAAAAGTCATTTTAAACGCTTTCCACCTCTATTAGATCATCATGATTTTGTTGTTTTACTTGGGAATTTAATCGAAAATGCTTTTGAGGCTTTAAATGTCCTTTCAAAAGAAGATAAATATGTAGCTATCTCTGTAGATGAGCATGATGGCGTATTAGCGATATCAGTTTCTGATAATGGAATTGGAATGTCCAAAGAGGTGCAAGATCGGATGTTTGAAAATGGATTTTCGACAAAGGCTAGTGAAAATAGGGGCATTGGCTTGCATTTAATACATGAAATAGTCAGAAAAGGAAATGGAGATATTGAAGTAGTAAGTGAATTTATGAAAGGAACAAGTTTCTTAATCTTATTTGAGTTAGGAGAAGAATAGATGGATGTAATAAATGTCTTACTAATTGAAGATGATCCAATGGTACGTGAAGTGAACAGGCAGTTTATTGAGCAAATCAGGGGCTTTTCATTAATCGGCTATGCTAGCAATGGTATTGAGGGAATTCAAAAGATTAGGCAATTAACACCGGAGCTTGTCTTTATGGATATTTTTATGCCAGAGCAAGATGGCATTATTACGTTAGGTAAAATCCGAGAGGAGCATCTTCCTGTTGATGTTATCGCTGTAACTGCTGCGAACGATATGCCCACTGTGCAGCGTATTTTACACTTAGGTGTCTATGATTATATTATGAAGCCTTTTACGTTTGAGCGGATCGAGCAGACGCTCAAAAATTATCAAAACTACAGAAAGAAAATAAAGGGTATGCAGGATTTAACCCAACATGATGTCGATCATTTAATGCAACAGCGTATTCCCGAGCAAGTTGCAATTTCAACAGGAATGGATGCAATTATTATAGAAGAACTACCAAAAGGGTTTAATCGAGCTACCTTAGATAAGGTGCTTGCGTATATTCAAAAAAGTGGTGGGGCAGTATCTGCGGAGGAGGTATCTACTTATATAGGTACAGCTCGTGTTACAGCTAGACGCTATCTAGACTTTTTAGAAAAGCAAAATCTATTAAAAGTAGATATACAATATGGAAGTGTTGGCCGTCCAATTCATCGTTATTATATTTAATGAAAATAGATTTTAGATAAATCAGATTTTCAAACCATATTTTAAAGAAGATGTATTAAGCTTTGATTAAAACAACAAGGACAAGCTGTTTGTATAAAATATCAAATCAATTAGAAAAGCTTTTGTCCGTATTACATATGATCATTTTTACTGCTCTATAGTATAGAGGAAAGAAAATGATCATTTTCTTTTGGTTATGGAATAGAAAACTTCTAAGGTAAGGGTGAGTGCTGAAGTGTTCCATAGTTTGTCTATTAGTGTGAATAGTAGTTCCTTGCTTTGACAATACATATAGCAGAGAATACGTTACAATATGGAAATAGTCATTTACCTTGAAAAGTAGGACTGATTTCTAGTATAGGTAATTTAAAGATTTAAGAAAGCTTATGGGGAGTAGGTTAGGCATATGTTTCACGTTCGAAAAGAGGCACTATTGAAATTTTTGAAGATTCTATTTCCAATAGTACTTTTGGCGATAGCTATTTATGAAATTCAACAATCAGTGAGTGGGATAGATGTTCATTTACTTCGAAAAGAAGTGGGTGAACTACAGCTATGGGAGCTTTTATTGATTTTTCTCATCACCTTTTTTGCGATTACACCGATGATATTTTATGATGTTATTTTAGTGAAAATATTAGGAATCAATATCAATAAACGTAATTTACTCAATCATTCATTTATCGTAAATACTTTTGCCAATCTTATTGGCTTTGGTGGTCTAGTTGGTATATTCTTGCGGGATTACTTCTATTCCAAATATAAAGAGGATAAGGAAGGCTTGATAAAAAGTATTGCTACGGTAACACTGTTTTATTTAACAGGGATTTCGCTCTTAACCTGGATTATGTATATATTTTTTTGGGATTTCCCATTGCTGAAGGAAGAACGTTGGTTATCGATTGCAGTTATTCTTGTTAGCCTATATGTACCTATTTTTTTAGCTATGCATATTATTCGCTATAAAAAGGAAAGTTCTATAAAGCCAAAAATATCACTTCAATTAATGATAACTTCCGTAGCTGAGTGGCTAGCTGTATTTTTAGTCATTTGGGTATTAACGCTCATTTTGAAGATTCCAATAGAATTATCCTCGTTAATCCCCATATTTTTAATTGCTTCTAGTGCAGGAATAGTCAGTATGATACCTGGTGGAGTTGGCTCATTTGATCTCGTTTTTTTATGGGGAACACAAAGTATTGGAATTGCTGATGAAAAAGTGTTATTCCTATTAATTTTGTACCGTGTTGGTTACTTTGTGCTACCTTTTTTGGTTTCCTCTCTCTTATTTATTAAAGAATATTGGATACGTTGGAATCAATCTTGGGATGACTTACCCAATATAATTTTTCAGAAGCTTAGCCACATGCTATTAACAATATTGGTGTTTATATCAGGCATTATTTTATTACTATCTGCAGCAATGCCAGGGGTTTTAAGTCGCCTTAAAATAGCTCAGGAATTTTTATCCTCTCCAATTATGAATGTTTCACATCAAATGACGGTAGCAGCTGGCTTTATCCTCTTAGGGTTATGTAGGGGGATAAAATATAAAGTAAAAAGGGCGTACCAGCTTGCGATCGTTGTACTGAGCAGTTCAGCGCTATTTTCTATTTTTAAGGGCCTTGATTATGAGGAAGCCATTTTTTTAGTGATTGTTGCAGCGTTATTAATAGTGTCTAAAAAGCAATTTTATCGAGAAAGCTATGTTTTGACATGGGGAATCGCCATACTTGATCTTGCTATAGTGACAGTTATTACAGCGATGTATGTGTTGATTGGTTATGTAAATTTACCTTCTGCCAAGATTCATTTTCCTAGTACCCTACAGGACTATATTATCACCGATTATCAAGATCTATTTTATAGTGCTATAATCGGCATTCTTATTGCCATTGTTATTTTTTATATTGGTTATTTTATTCGTACACCTAAGAAAATGATAAAACTTTTGTCTGTTGAGCAAGAGGAGGCTATCAAAAATCATTTGATGACCTATAAAGGAACTGAGTATTCTCATTTAATTTTTTTGCATGATAAATTTGTACATTGGAATAAAAAAAGTACAGTTTTATTCTCTTATCAAATTTATGCTGATAAGATTATCGTTCTTGGAGACCCGGTAGGAGATGAATCTGATTTGTTATCTGCTATCCAAGAGTTTTTGGAATTGGCCGATAGGCACGGTTATACACCCGTCTTTTATGAAATTAACAATAAAATTTTTTCTGCTTTACACGAGTATGGGTATAGCTTTTTTAAGCTCGGCGAGGAGGCATTCGTAGATTTAGAGAAATTTACATTTACAGGTAAAGAAATGAAGAGTAGTCGAGCGATAAAAAATAAATTTGAACGAGAAAATTATAATGTGGAAATACTAAGTCCTCCTTATTCCCAGGAAGTCATGAAGGAATTGAAAGAGATATCCGCAAAATGGTTGCAGGGGAGGGCAGAGAAAGGTTTTTCACTTGGTTTTTTTGATGAACACTATTTAAGCACCTCAAACATTGCCGTTTTACGCGGAGCAAAAGGAACGTTTGGCTTTGCTAGTATCATGCCGATGTATGATAATGGTGAAAAAGTTTCAGTAGATCTTATGCGTTTTAAACCAGGCTCACCATCTGGAACAATGGATTTTATTTTTCTTTCACTGTTTGAATGGGCAAAATCAGAGGGCTATCGTGTCTTTAATATGGGAATGTCGCCTTTATCCAATGTCGGACAATCTAGATATTCCTTTTTAAGTGAAAAAATAGCTGCACAAATATTTTTACATGGACAGTACTTCTATCATTTTAAAGGATTAAAAAACTTTAAATTAAAATATGCGGATTTTTGGATACCAAAGTATGTAGCGTATCGAAAGAAATCTTCATTACCATTTACCATGGCACAAATTACGTTGTTAATTGGGCAAAGGAGGAAAAAGTAAGTCATTTAAATTTTAATGCAAATAATTATAATTCATGTATTTGTGAAGCAAGATGCTAAAGCATAAAAATTATTCTCAAAATATGGATAAAGATGAAAAAGCCCTACATATAGTAGGGCTTTTTTTAGCGTCAAGAAAGTCTGTATGCGTTTAGGGTTGTTTATAAGCTAAGTTTTTATTGTTTTTTTATCATCAACAATTATCTCTTATACGAAATCTTCACTTTTTTGATAGTGTGTCAACATCCAAATGCTCGGCAGTAGGTCTGCCAGCTTTTAATAAGACTTTACTGCCCAGAAGGAAAAATCCTTGGATAAATAATAGGATTCCTGTACCGATGAGTAGCCACTCAATAGCAATAACATCTGCAATTGGACCGAAAATTAGCATACCTAAAGGCATCATAGAGGTAGATATCATACTAAGTATGCCAAATACTCTTCCCATATAATCACTTTCTACTTTTTCTTGTAATAACACCGTTGCGGGTGCGTTAAAGATTGGCATAGCTATTCCGGTAACTGTCATCATCACGAGATACAGCCAAAAAACAGGAATGATTCCGAGAGCCACTGTACAAAGACCGAATAATAAAGCAGATAATGTCATTGTATGCACTTTATTTTTAAAGCCACCCCATGTTGCGATTGCGATACCACCAATTAACATCCCAATGGCAAAGGCCATCTCGATGGCAGTCAAACGCCAGACATCATCACCAAAGCTACGGGTAACTTGCAAAGGTGTTAAAAAGGCAGCAGGTGCAGCGAGCAGCATGAAAAAGGCAAAGAACAAGAACAATTGTTTTAAGAAAGCATGCTCTTTAATGTAGATGAAGCCTTGTTTCATATCACTAAAATAACCTGTTGTTTGTGGCTGATTAGCTTTCGCATGTGCAGGAATGTGCAGAAATATTAAGAAGATAGCGATGGCAATAGCAGCTGTCGTCACATCAATTAAGAAAATAGACTCGATTGAAGCCATCGTTAATAATGCACCACTTGCCATAGGTGCAAGAATCATGATAAACGCTTGAATACTACTATTTGCACCATTGACTTTCATTAAATGCTCTTCAGGCACAAATTGCGGTAAAATAGCGCCCACAGCTGGTGTTTGAATACCTGCACCAACTGCACGTACCGCCGATATAACAAATAGTAGCCAGAGCTCATCATAGCCGATTAAAAATAAAATGGCTAAAATTAGCGTGGATAAGGCAATCATGCCATCTGCCAATATAATAAGCCATTTTCGGTTATAGCGATCTGCCCAGACACCAGCAATAGGTGATAAGAAGAAGGTTGGTAAAAAGCCACAAATAATCGCAAGGGTCATCATGCTGCCCGATTGCGTTGTAAGCGTGATATACCATGTAATGGCATATTGCACAAGAGCAGAGCCAAAAAGTGAAATCGTTTGACTACTTAAAAAAAGTATCGTATTACGTTTCCATTGTTCCAATTTCGTCATCCCTTTCTAACAGTAGTGCCTGTGTGGAAAGTTAAAAGACAACAAAAAAGAGGGGAGTAGAAGTCCCCTCTTTTCCAGTATTCCTAAAACAGACTAGACCTAATTCCATTTTCCTTGCACAACAGGCAAAGTGTACACATATTTAATTAGTAATGTGAAATCGTAGTCTAATTGAAGCTGTCATTTGGAATACCCTCCGTTCTATATAAGTTGTGTTGATTGTAGCATAAAGTTCATCGGTGCGTAAAGAATGAATCAAACAAAAACTAGGTTGAATTTAAAAAATATGAAAATTATAAAAATGGTTTGATAAACTTAGAACAAAAATGAAAGGTAGATCATCTGTGCTTTTTTCATTGTTCTACTATATTAATAGATTTCATTTAGGGAAAAGTATATTCACCGCTTTCTCGCAGATTTTGTGTTTTTAATTATACATATATTGGAATTATATAGAGTGTTTATTGGGTTTCATTCATGCTCCCCTAAAATCAAAGGGAAGAATTACGATTGCATTACTTCATTCATCTGGTGAAGTTGCTTCGGGGACGTGCATATAGCGAGCACTTATCATATACTAAAATAGATAAATAGAAAATGGAGGAAATATGAGAAATAAAAATAGTAAATGGAAACTTATTGCTTTAGTCGCGATGATTTTTGTGTTATGCCTATCGACAATTCCTGTAAAGACGGTGAAGGCAAGCACGACACAGCCGAAAAAGGAAATGCGGGCTGTCTGGATTTCAACCGTTCTCAATCTTGATATGAAAGCAGGTATGACTAAGGAGCAGTATACGGCTTGGGCACGCCAAACATTGGATCAATTAAAAGCCAATAAATTGAATACGGTTATTTATCAAGTAAGACCGACAAATGATGCAATGTATGAGTCTGAGCTAGCGTCATGGTCGTCTTACATAACAGGGAAAAAGCAAGGTACAAATCCTGGTTACGATCCTCTTGAGATAATAATAGAGGAGGCACATAAACGGGGTATGGAGCTGCATGCATGGATGAATCCTTATCGTGTAACAATGTCTGGACAAAAGCTAACTGACCTTGCTGCCGATAATGTGGCAAGAACACATCCAAACTGGGTTATCAAATATGGCAAGCAATATTATTTAAATCCAGGTTTACCCGAAGTGCAAAACTATTTAGTTGAAATAGTAAGAGAGCTAGTAGCCAATTATGATATTGATGCAGTTCATATGGATGATTATTTTTATCCATACAAAATTGCTAATGAAGCTTTCCCAGATCAAGCAGCTTACAAAAAATATGGTGCTTCCTTTAAAAAGGTGGAAGATTGGCGACGAGATAATGTCAACCAGCTTGTAGAAAATCTTTACACAGCCATTAAAGACACAAAGCCATATGTTCAATTTGGTATTTCACCATTTGGCGTTTGGCGCAATAAATCACTGGATAAAACAGGAAGCGATACACGAGCGGGTGTCAATAATTACGATGATTTATATGCAGACGTCAGAACATGGATTCAAAATGGCACGATTGATTACATTACACCTCAAATTTATTGGTCAAGAACATTATCTGTTGCGAAATACGGGACATTGCTAGATTGGTGGAGCCATGAAGTACAAACATATGCAAAAACGCATCCTGTTCATCTATACATTGGACTAGCTGATTACAAAGTTGGCAATGACAGTGATGCAGCATGGAAAAATAAAATGGAATTGCCAAGTCAAATACTAGCAAATCGTTCGGAAAAGGTAGCAGCCGAGGGGCAAATGCACTTCTCCTTAAGAAGTCTTCAAAACAATAAATTAGGTTATGCAACGATTGTTAGTCAACAACTATATAATTATACAGCGTTGACACCAGAAACATCTTGGGATGAAGACACAGTGCCGAACACGCCGACTTTTGCACAAGTGACAAAGGAAGCGGCAGGTCGCACGATTGAAATTATAGACGAAAATGAAACACAGCCTCGTAAGTATGTCATTTATCGTTTTGCAGGGAACAGAGAAGGTTCTTATAATGACCCTCAAAATATAGTGGATGTTGTTTATAATATGGATGGCATTACTAAATTTGTGGACAAGTCGGCTCTTGCTAAGCAAAGCTATACATACGGCATTACGGCTGTATCTGCTACAGGTGTGGAAAGTAAGGAAGCTTTTGTAGTGAAAGAAGATCAGTAACAGCTTATGATTAAAAAAACAGCTACACATGCGATTGAATCGCGTGTGTAGCTGTTTTTATTAATTTTCTTCACTATCTTTACGGTTTTTCTTTAACATCTTAGATAGCATTTCATAAACAATTGGTACTACAACTAATGTTAATAGTGTGGAAGATAATAAACCACCAATTACTGTAATAGCTAAGTCTTTAGAAATTAAACCACTACCGCCAGAACCCAGTGCCATCGGAACCATAGCGCCGATTGTTGCAATGGCTGTCATAAGAATTGGGCGTAAACGTGTTGCCCCTGCTTCGAGGATCGCTTCACGCATGGCCAGACCATCATGTTCCATATGAATGATGCGGTCGACTAATACGATGGCATTGGTTACAACGATACCAATCAACATCAATAGACCCATCATGACAGATACAGAAATCGTTTGACCTGTTACGAATAAACCAACAAATGCACCAATTACGGCGAATGGTAGTGAGAATAGAATAGCGAACGGAGCTAAACCTTCACCGAATGTGACAACTAAGATGAAGTATACAATGGCAATTGCCGCCAGCATAGCAATACCCAACTTCGTGAATGTTTCTTGCATATCTGCAGCAACACCAGCAACACCTGTTGTTACACCTTTTGGTAAATCTAATTTATCAATTTTCTTATCGGCAGCAGAAGTTGCTTTTGAAATATCATCGCCGATAATCGTACCGGATACAGTTGCGAAGTATTCACCTTTTGAACGAGATAGTGAGTTAAGAGTCGTACCTTCTTCAACATCCACTAACTCACCAATCGTCATCGTTGTGCCTAATGCTGTTTTAATTTCAGTTGCTAAAACATCATCAAGCGAAGTCGCAGCTGCTTTGGCATCACGTTGAACAATGACATCAATATCTTTTCCATCATTTTTCACCGTTGTTAAAACTTCTTGTGATGTATTTGCATTTAAAGCCATCACGATTTGAGCAGTTGTTAAACCATATTGAAGGACATTTTTCTGTTCTACTTTTAGTACATTTTCTACATATGGATCTTCATTATCAGATTTAATATCTTCTAGGCCATCCACATCTTTTAAAGCACCTTCAACTTGATTTACAGCATCTCGTAGTTTATCTAAGTCATCACTGTATAGTGTGTAGCTTACTTCGTTTGAAGACATAGACATCGAAGAGAAATTCTGAGATTTCCATTCTCCTGATTGACCGATATTAAATACATAGTCTTCCACTTCTTCACGAGCTTTAGGGAAGTCTTTCATATCTGGATCAAAGATTAGGTACATTAAAGCACCGCCAGCGCCTCCGCCCATCATCATTGCTGATGGATCGACATTGTTCGCATCTGTAATGGAAACTTGTAAAATATCAACGTCTTTACGTTTCATTAATTCTTTTTCAACTTTTTCAACATTAGCCGCAGTTTCATCTGCAAGCTCACCAGTTGAAGGAGTATATGTTAGGTACATAACTTTTTCTTCTTGTGAACCCATAAAGCTAAACCCAATTAAAGGAGTTAATGCTAGTGAACCGACAAGTAAGAAGATCGCAATTAGAGACGTAATAATTTTATGATTTAAAGCTTTTTCTAAAATACCTTTGTACCATGTTGCTAGTTTACCAACTTCTTTATGTTGGCTTTCTTTTTTCTCACCGTATAATTTTTTACGGAATAAGAAATGAGATAATGCAGGTACAATTGTAATTGCTACTAATAATGATGCACCTAATGCAAACGTCATTGTCAGTGCAAATGGCATGAATAATTCACCAACCATACCACCTACAAAAATAAGTGGAGCAAATACAGCCACTGTAACTAATGTTGACGAAAGGATCGGTTTAAACATTTCAATTGTTGCTTCACGAATTAATGCTCGACCTGTTAATTTTTCCTGTTTTAAATGGATACGTCGATAAATATTTTCAACAACTACAATCGAGTCATCGATAACACGTCCGATGGCAACGGTAATCGCACCAAGGGTCATAATGTTTAATGTAATATCCATCCAGTTTAGCAGCAGTAATGCCATGAAAACTGAAACTGGGATCGAAACAATCGAAATAATTGTTGATTTGAAATCTCTTAAGAATAACAAGATGATTAATACAGCAATTGCACCACCAAATACTGCTTTTTCAATCATTGTAAAGACAGAATCTTCGATTGGGGCACCTTGGTCAAGTGAGATGTCTACGTTTAGGCCGTCTAAACGTTTTTCTTCATCTTTCATAAGGTCTTTTACTGCATTTACAACTGTTACCGTATTAGCATCTTGGCCCTTAACGATTTGAATAGCAATGGCATCTTTACCGTTTGTACGGGACACAGATTGTACTTTACCTTCTACTTCAATCTTTGCAATGTCACCAAGACGAACGAATGGTGAAGGATTTGTTGCTGAAGGTGTGACTGGGATTAATAAATCTTTTAGCTCATCCACAGATTTTACCTTACCGTCTACGGAAACGGCCTGTTCGCCAACAGCAAATTGATATAAACCAAGTGACAATGACATATCACTTGCCTGAATCATTTGCTTGACTGATTCCTCAGTTAAGCCTAATGCAGCCATTTTTTCTTCATCATATTTAAATGATACTTGTTCAATGTGCTGACCTGTGATGGTTGCAGAAGCAACACCATCAATTTTTTCGATTTTTGGAAGTAAAACATCTTCTACTGTAGAAGTAAGATCGACAATGTCTTCTTTAGAACTACTTATGGATAAAGCTACTACTGGCATCATGTTCATGCTAATTGCCATAATAGTTGGCTCTTGGGCACCTTCAGGTAATTTAAGATTATCTAAAGCTGCTTCTAACTGCCGTTTTTTCTCATCCATATCAATACCGTAGTCGTATTCAACTTGCACTTGTGCTACGTTGGAAGATGATGTTGAGTAAACTGCCTTGACATCTTCTAAGCTTTCTATGGATTTCTCAAATGGGATGGAAAGCTCATTCATGACTTGTTCAGGCGTTGCACCAGGATATACGCCCATGACAATTAAGTATGGGATCGAGATATCGGGTATAGATTCCATTTTCATTCTTGTACCGGAATAAATACCAGAGACAGTGATGATAATTGTTAATAGCCACACTGCCAATTTGTTTTTCAATACGAAATTAACTAAACCTTTCACCTTCACACCTACCCTTTATTGACTATCTAAATTCAATTATTTATACTAATGACTAATCGGTCATTTGTCAACGAAATGCATTAGGAGAGAGTTAAAAATATGTTAAAAAAGCAATTAATTATGGAGAAAGCATTAGAACTGTTTTCTGAACAGGGCTTTGAAGCTACATCTGTACAGCAAATAACGGAACGTTGTGGGATTTCTAAGGGTGCGTTTTATTTATCCTTCAAAACAAAGGATGAACTTGTTATCTCTATGGTTGACTATTATTTACAACAATTTATTATAGATGTTGACCGAGTAGTCAGAGGGAAGTATAACAAAGAAACGATATTGGTTGAATTTTATAAAAGCATCTTTCAGGCATTTAAAGATCACTCTGCTTCCGCTCGAGTATTTTTTAATGAGAAAGTCTTCCTAACAAAAAAAGAACTATTTTATAAAATAACTGCGTATGAAGCAGAGATGTCTAAATCCATCATCTATATGCTTGAGCAACTGTATCAGGATAAACTACAAAAAACAAAGTACGATGTCATGTACTGTATTAAAGGTTTTATGAAGAGCTATGCTGAGCTTTTTATCTTTTCAGATATGCCGCTTGATTTAGAACAATTAGCTAAATCTTTAGCAGAGAAAACAGATATTATCGCACGCCATACAACGATACCTTTTATTACGGAGGAACTTGTTACTTTTATTGCTAAACCTTGTGAACAGGACATATCTAAGGATACGTTACTGCAATTAATGGAACAAAATATTGATAATACAGAGGATTCCATAGAAAAAGAGTCACTGGAGCTATTAAAACAAGAAATTGAAAAGCCAACATACAGTAAAGCCATCATAAAGGGGTTAATTGAAAATTTGCGTCTTAACCCAGCGTATCATTGGATTGCTTATGTATGTGCAAAATTCTTTAATCTTTGAACTTTAGAATAGAATTGTTCACTTACCAACAGGTGAACAATTCTATTTTTTTATCTTCCTTTGGAATGCATAGAGACATGTATTAAATGCGGTAGAGATTGCCATGCCTCTATGGCGCTACTAAATGGTTCTTGAATCCATAACAATCGTTCGAGAAAGTCCTTCACTTCTATCGGTAAATCCAATTCCTGCTGCCAAGCATATTCTTTCTTTTTACTCGGCTTATAGTCTGAGTAAAGTAAGAACAATAGAAAATGGCCAACGAAATAAAGATCGCTAATATGATTTTCGGCTCGCTTAGGATTTTGTATCGAAGAAAGCTCGACTGTCTTTTGCAATGTTGTAGCGAGACCGAAATCTATAATGTGTAGTTGCTGATTGACTAATAATATATTGGGTATACGTAAATCCCGATGGACAATTCCATGATTGTGTAGCATGATAATTTGTTCTAAAAGCTGTTTTGTAATGTCAAGTGACTGAGTGACAGTGAATTTAACTCCATCTTGAAAAATAAGCTGCTCAAAAGTTTGGCCGTTTATATAGTCCATAATAAAAAATGGCACATCTTGAATAGTTCCAGTGGAATGGATTGTAGGTATATTAGGCAGTGATAATTGTTGAAGAATTTGAATTTCTTGACTGAATTTATGTATGGTTTTTTGGTGATGACGATGTTTGGGACGCAAGCACTTTAAGACAAACAGCCTTTCAGATGAGCAATTTTCAATTAAGTACGCCCGACCATATGAGCCAAAGCCAAGAAATTTTTTATAAGTGAAATCTGGATGTTCGGCTATGAAAAATTCGACAGCATGATCGAAGCTTTTTTCGGAATATCGTTTCCACCACATTAGCTACTGAAGAAACTCAAAGAGCTGAAAAAACTGCGTGAGCTTTTACGAGAACTACGTTTATAATGCTTATGACCATAATAATTATGACGTTTTGAATGTCTGCGACGACTGCTCGATGAAGAATAATGACGTTTAGATTTACCATTGAGTAGGGAATGAAGAATTTTATCTAGCATGAAAACGCTCCTTTTTGAAGTTGTTATTACTATATACGCTAAAATAAAAAAGGAGGTTTCAAAAAAATAAAAAAAACTAAGGTAAATTTACAAATGTTCTTTTTAGGGTCAAAATAGTTTAATCAACAAAAAGAAAGAAGCTATGTAACATTTACATAGCTTCTTTACACGAGGTTAAACCTCCATAATAATCGGTAGAATCATTGGTCGACGTTTTGTCTTTTCGAATAGGTAAGGACCTAAAACGTCTGTTATTTCATTTTTTAACTCTGTCCATTGAGGGGTTTTACCTTGGATTGTTTGATTTAGATGGCGATTAAGCATTTTTTGTGCTTCATTGATCATCGTACCTGATTCGCGCATGTAAACGAAACCACGAGAAATAATGTCAGGACCAGAAACAATTTTTTGATTTTCCATATCGACACTTACCACAACAATGACTAAGCCTTCTTCAGAAAGAATTCGTCGATCTCGTAACACGATATTGCCGATATCTCCAATACCATTACCATCAATATAAACATCTCCAGAAGGTATACGGCCAGCAACATGTGCCTCATTGGCACTTAATGCCAATACATCACCATTTTCCATAACAAATGTATTTTCAAGCGGAACATCGCAATCTTCCGCTAGGTGTGTATGCATTTTTAACATACGATATTCACCATGGATAGGCATAAAGAATTTAGGTTTCATTAAGCGCAGCATCAATTTTTGCTCTTCTTGTGAGCCATGACCAGATGTATGGATATTGTTCAATGCACCATGAATAACTTCTGCACCTGCACGGAACAATAAATTGATGATTTTATTGACACTCACAGTATTACCTGGAACGGGTGAAGAAGAGAAAATAACTGTATCACCAGGTTGTATTTGGATTTGACGATGAGTTCCATTTGCAATACGTGATAATGCAGCCATTGGTTCACCTTGTGAGCCTGTACATAAGATCATTACTTCATTCGCTGGAAGACGATTAATGCTTTGAGCATCTATAAATGTATCCTTTGGAGCGTTGATATAACCAAGTTCACGACCAATTGTAATAGCATTATCCATTGAGCGACCAAAGACAGCAATTTTTCTTCCATATTTTATAGCAGCGTCTGTTGCTTGTTGTAAACGGTGAATGTTTGACGCAAATGTAGCAAAAATAATTCGGCTATCAACTTTACGGAAAATTTCATCGATACTCTTGCCGACTGTACGCTCTGACATTGTAAAATTAGGCTTTTCAGCGTTTGTACTATCTGATAGTAAGCAAAGTACGCCATCTCGTCCGATTTCGGCCATCTTTGTTAGGTTGGCCGGTTCGCCAACAGGTGTAAAGTCGAATTTAAAGTCACCTGTGTGAACGATATTACCAGGTGGTGTTTTGACAACAATTCCATATGCATCTGGAATACTATGTGTTGTTCTAAAGAAGCTAACAGATGTTTTTCTAAATTTAATAACATCCTCTTCTTTAATTTCAATGAGTTTAGTTGTACGTAGCAAGCCATGTTCTTCTAATTTATTACGTAATAAGCCAAGTGCGAGCTTACCACCATAGACTGGGACATTTACTTGACGTAATAGGTAAGGAATACCGCCGATATGATCCTCATGTCCATGGGTAATAAATAGTCCTTTGATTTTGTCGACATTACGTACTAAATACGTATAGTCAGGAATAACATAGTCAATGCCGAGTAAGTCGTCTTCTGGGAATTTAATTCCAGCGTCAATTAAAATGATTTCATCTTGAAATTGAACGCCATAAGTATTTTTGCCGATTTCGCCCAGTCCGCCGAGCGCGAAAACAGCTGCTTGGTCATTTTTAACAAACTTCATGTTTGTTAAATTTCCTCCAAGATGAAGTTCGGACTTGCTTGTTCGTACTCTAAATAGTTACCTTCAAGCAGTTGAATGAACTCGATATTGTAGTCTCTGTCTTTTAGCTTTTGACGTACTTCGCGTTCTGAAGTAGCTTCAAGGTATAGACTTTTAGTATTTTCGCGAACTGGAATCTCATTTGCATTTTGTTGATAATAAACTTTGTAAATCATAGTTTGCTCTCCTTTAATTGCGTACAATTTTCTTGCACCTTTGACTACTACCACACACGTGCTACAAGAAAACAACGAATTTCTTGTAAGAAGAAATGTACGTTTGTAGTCCTTGTATCTCTATGCTTCGGTTGTGCACTATGTTTTAAAATGAATAGGAAGCAGTGAGACAGTGGTTGCGTATAGCCAAATAAATGCATTTCCTTTATATTATCACGCAGTTCCTCTAAAATAAAGAAAAGCCCTTCAAATAATGAAGGGCAAATGTTAGGCAATTGATTTTTTTCCGAGTACGCCACGAAGTTGCTTCAACAATTTCCGTTTTAGTTTCTTCAGCATGGCACATCACTCCTTAGGATCATTATAATTAAAATTATTGTCTATGTAAAGTCATTCACCTTGAATGAATAATATTTATAGAAAGGGATTATAAAATGAATAAAATTTTATTTTTTGATGTTGATGGCACGCTCTATAACAGTGAAAAAAAATTACCTACCTCTGCAAAAGAAGCTCTTATGGAAGCACGCCGCAATGGCTATGAATTGGCAATTGCTACAGGCCGAGCACCTTTTATGATTGAAGCATTACTAGAAGAACTTGATATTGATACGTATGTTACTTTCAATGGCCAGTATGTTGTCTATAAGGGTGAGGTTGTCTATACAAATGGAATTGAAAAGGAAGACTTAGCTGAAATTATTGCTTTTGGTGAAGCACGCAATGAACCAGTAGTATTTTTAGATGACAAACGTATGATTGCGTCTGTCAGTGATCATAATATGGTAGCGGAAAGCTTGGATACACTTAAATATCCGTATCCAGAATTAGACTCATCTTATTATATGCAGAACGATGTTTATCAAACACTTATATTCATGGAAGAAAAAGATGAACCTTTATATTGTGAAATGTTTCCGAATGTCCAATTTGTCCGTTGGCATCAGTATTCTTGCGATATTTTGCCAAAGAGTGGCTCAAAGGCGGCAGGCATTGAAAAAGTACTGGATAAAATGGGCATCACGTTAAAGGATGCTATTGCTTTTGGAGATGGCATTAATGATATAGAAATGCTGCAAGCTGTCGGGACAGGCGTTGCTATGGGGAATGGTCATGAACGAGTGAAGGCTGTTGCTCATCATATTGCTGATCATGTAGACGAAGATGGTCTCGCTAAAATAATGCGTAAGCTTGCCATCATATAATAAAGAAGCAACTAGTTAGAGCGCATAGCAACTAGTTGCTTTTTTGTTATATTAATGCTGGTCCTCAGTAGTGCTTACAATTTTTATCTGTACACCTTTGTCTGAAAAATGCTGAAGCGTTTTTTTAGACAGTGCGTTATCTGTAATGATGACATCTACTTCTTCTACAGGACATACTTGAATCGCTACATCTTTATTAAATTTTGAGGAATCAGTAGCTACATAGACAGTTTGAGAGATGGAGATAATTTTTTTTCTAGTGATAGCCTCTTCTAGGTTGAAATCAGAAATCCCTTTTTCAATAGATACCCCACTAGCACAAATAAAAGCTTTATTGATATTTAGATGTTCGAAGTGGAAGAGAAATTCGTTCGATGTAACAGATTTTTCGGAGTGACGAATTTTCCCTCCAAGAAGTATGACTTCAATATTAGAGCCGATTAGATCAAATGCTACAGGTAATGAGTTTGTCACCACTGTTAGTTTTTCCTTGTCTAATAAAAATGGTGTCATTTGATATGTAGTTGTTCCGCTATCAATGAAAATACATTCTCCATCCTGAACAAGTGAAGCACTTGCTTTGGCAATGGCGATTTTTTCTGTTAACTGTTCATGAAGTCGTTGATCAATTAATCCCTCAACAGGCTCAATATATTTAACCCCTCCATAAAACTTCTCAATTTTCTTATCTAACATCAGTTGTTGAATATCACGACGAATTGTTTCCATCGAGACATTAAATTCTTTTGTGAGTGTTACTAATTTCACAACCTTATGTTGTCTTACAAATTGCAAAATTTGTTGTTGCCTTTCTATCATATACATTTCATCACCTCTATTAGATATTTACTCAAAGTAATCACAACTTTGTCAACAGTTTGTCTAAATTTACTCAACATTTACACAAAAAACGCATTTTCCTTTACAAATTGTCACTATACTAAAGCTAAGAACTGAGAGAGGTGACCAATTTGTTAGAACTAAAAAATATCTCAAAAAGCTATAAAAATAAGCAGGTTTTAGTAGATATCAATGTGACCATCGAATCAGGTGAAATCATATCGTTATTAGGGCCAAGTGGTTGCGGTAAAACTACTTTGCTTAATATCATCTTAGGGCTTGCAGAGCAAACGGGTGGTCAGCTTATCTACAATGGGCAAGATATATCAAAGCAATCTATGCAAGAAAGGGGATTTAATATTGTGTTTCAGGATTTTGCATTATTTCCTCATTTAAATGCATACGACAACATTGTTTATGGATTGAAAAACAAAAATAGTCAAATGTCCAAAGAAGAAGTACAGGAATATATTGACTTTTTAGAGCTGACTCCACATTTGCATAAAAAGATTCACGAATTGTCAGGTGGTCAAAAGCAAAGAGTATCTATTGCTAGAACACTTGTTATGCAGCCAAAAATTCTCTTGTTAGATGAGCCACTAAGTGCACTCGATGGAGTGATTAAGGAATCTATAAAGGAACGCATTAAATCAATTGCTCGTGAATTTAATTTGACAACGATTATTGTGACACATGATCCGGAAGAAGCGCTAACTTTATCGGATAAAGTCTTGATCATTAATGAAGGAACAGTTGCTCAATTCGGCACGCCACACGAAATCGTAGGAGCACCTAAGAATTCATTTGTTGAGGACTTTATATTAAGACAGCTTCATATTAAGCGTCACAATATTTATCAATTGTTTGGAGAAACATATGCTTAAAACGGATAAAATGATGAAATTAATCTTTCTGCCGATTCTATTATTTCTTCTATTCTTTTTAATTGCGCCATTGATATACATGTTTTGGCAGTCTTTCAAAATAGGAAATGTAATTACTATTCAAAATTATATAGATGCTTTAAAAAATGTAGAAATCCGTGATGCTTTCTTCAATAGCTTTAAAGTCTCTTTTGTAGCATCGGCCATCACAACCATATTAGCCTTTTTATTGGCCTATGCTGTTCATTTTACAACGATGCATCGTCATACGAAAAAACTAGTACAAATAGGAATCACGTTACCAATGCTGCTGCCGACCATCACTTATGGGTTTGTGCTGATTTATGCATTTGGTAATCAAGGGATCCTGACAAGGTTAGTTGGACAACCTCTTTTCACTATTTATGGATACAACGGATTGGTGATAGGTTACATCCTATACACATTGCCAGTCGCTTTTATTTTAATGCAAAACTCCATGCAATATATCGATAAACGGTTCTTGCTAGTGTCCATGTTAATGCATGATCGCCCACTTCGTCGTTTTTATCATACTGTATTTCGTCCGATGCTAGGGACAATTGGTGGGGCCTTTATTTTGACGTTTATTTTAAGCTTCACAGATTTCGGTATACCTGCATCGGTTGGCGGAAATTACAGGGTGATTGCCACGGAACTCTATCAAGCTATGTTAGGTTCTATCGTGCATTTTGAGCGTGGAGCAGTTATCTCTGTGTTAATGCTTGTCCCGGCTATACTGGGTGTTGTCATGTTAACGATTTTAGAACGCTTTAATTTTCAATATAAACAAGCCGGGCGGAGTGAACTTGTAAAACATCGTCTTCGTGACGCGCTATTCACTGGTTATTCAATTCTCTCTGTTACAGTAGTGCTTATCATTTTTTCAACTATGTTTATCGTTCCTTTTACGAAAGGTTATCCCTATGATTTTAGCTTTACATTTGAGCATGTTCAAAATGTATTAGCAGAAAAAGATTTAACAAAGGTTTATGTCAATTCACTTATCGTGGCGGTATTAACAGCTGTTTTAGGCGTTGTCATCACTTTTATGTCTGCCCTTCTCAATGCGAGGACACCATTAAAAGGAAGAAAAAGCTTAGATATTGCCTCCATGATCACAAACACAGTTCCAGGAATGGTGCTTGGTCTATCGTATTTGTTTTTCTTTAATGGAAGTTCATTAAAAAGCACATTTCTCATCATTACTGCATGTAATATTGTGCATTTCTTTACAACACCTTATTTAATGGCCAAAAATTCATTACAAAAGATGGATCCTACATGGGAAGTGACAGCGGAGCTATTAAAAGACTCTTGGCTAAAAACAGTTATACGTATCATATTGCCGAATATTAGATCGACTATTTATCAAATGTTTAGCTACTACTTTTTAAATGCAATGGTCACGGTCAGTGGCGTTATTTTCCTTGTAAGCACAAAAACAATGCTTGTATCGACACGGATAAAAGAACTTCAGCATTTCGCAAAATATACCGATATTTTCGTACTATCGATATTCATTTTATGTACAAACCTCATTGTGAAATTAGGTTGTGATTATATAACAGCACATAAAGAAAAAGTAGAGGAGATCTCAAAATGAAAAAATCAACAGTCATGATATTAGGGGCAGTTAGTGCGGCAGCGATAGTTTTAGCTGCATGTGGAGGGGCAGAAGCCGGTTCAAAAGATCAAGTAATTATTTATTCGAATGCTGATGATGAGGCCATTGAAGTAATGGAATCTACATTAGATGACAAAGGCTATAAAGGGAAATATTTAATTCAATCCTTTGGTACCTCTGAGTTAGGTGGAAAAATGATGGCTGAAGGGACAGATATGGAAGCAGATGTCGTAACGATGGCTTCTTATTTTATAGAAAGCGCGCAAACTTCTAAATCTATGTTTGTGGATATTTCCTCGGACTTAAAGCCTCTTGATGGCAGTGTTACATATGCATTGCCGATTTTAGGAAATGTTGGCTCGATTTTTATCAATACGGATGTATTACAACAAAAAGGATTACCTGTCCCGAAAACGATAAAGGATTTGACAGACCCTGCCTTTAAAGATTTAGTATCATTCCCAAATATAATGGATTCCTCAACAGGCTGGCTGTTAGTACAAGCTATTATCAAAGAATATGGTGAGCAAGAAGGGCAAAAGGTTTTGGCAGATTTAATTAAAAATGCTGGACCTCATATTGAAAGCTCTGGGTCAGGTCCAATAAAAAAAGTGAAGACAGGTGAAGTAGCAGTTGGTTTTGGTTTGCGTATTCAAGCCATTGATGCAAAAAATGAAGGGCTCCCAATTGATTATATTGACCCAACAGAAGGGAATTTTACGCTAACAGAATCAGTGGCTGTTGTGGATAAAGAGGGAGATGAAACACTAGCCAAAGAAATAGCGAAAGCAATTGCAACAGAGGCTCGGAGCGGTTTATTAGAGCAATATCCTGTAGCTCTTTATGAAGGAGAGCAAGTAAAGGCTGAGCATGTGCCAGCGTATCTTAAAAAATGGGATACAACCCTGACAGTAGATTTATTAGAAAAACACCAAGCTTTCTTTAAAGAAGCGCAAAAATAAGGAGTTATAGAAGATGAGCAACTATAAATTATTGACACCAGGACCATTAACAACAACTAATACAGTCAAACAGGAAATGTTAAAAGATCGCTGTACATGGGATGACGACTATAAAAATGTGACGCAAGCGATCCGGAAACAGCTCTTAGATTTAGCTCAAGTTGATGAGTCCGATTACACAGCAGTGCTAATGCAAGGTAGTGGTAGTTTTGTTGTAGAATCCGTGCTGACAACGGCTGTTGGTGAAGGTGATAAAGTGCTAATCCTAACGAATGGCGCTTATGGTGAAAGAATTGTTGAAATGGCTAAAGTGTTAAGGATAGCGCATGTTGTTTATAGTGTTCCTTATGCTGAACAGCCCTCATCATTAGAAGTTCAAGCTTTACTTGAAAAAGATGCAAGTATTACACATGTGGCGATTGTGCACTGCGAAACAACTACTGGTATTTTAAATCCAATTAAAGAAATCGGAGAAGTTGTTTATTCTTTCAACAAAACATTTATCGTAGATGCAATGAGTAGCTTTGGTGGTGTACCAATGGATTTATCAGACTTGCATATTGATTTTTGTATTAGCAGTGCCAATAAATGCATTCAAGGTGTTCCAGGGTTTGGTTTTGTAATTGCCAAAACTGATGAATTAGTAAAATGCAAAGGACAAGCGCATAGTGTGGCATTGGATTTATACAGTCAATGGGAAGTAATGAAGAGAGATGGAAAGTGGCGTTTTACTTCGCCGACTCATGTAGTAGCAGCCTTTGCGAAGGCGTTAGAGGAGTTAGTGGAAGAAGGCGGAGTCAACGCACGTTATCAACGTTATGCTGATAATAATCAACTACTGCGTTCTCGTTTATCAGCACTTGGGTTTGAAGCGTATATTTCTGAAGAGCTACAATCACCGATTATTACAACTTTTTTGTTCCCTCATAAAAAGTTTTCTTTTGAACATTTTTATCAGGAAATGAAAAAAGCTGGGTTTGTCATCTATCCCGGCAAGTTGACGGATGTAGATACATTCCGTATTGGTAATATTGGTGATATATACGAGGAAGATATGCTTGCATTATGTGAAGTCATTAAAAATTATATGGTGGTGAAAAATCATGAAAATTGAAACTGTAATTTTGGATTGGGCAGGAACAGCGGTTGATTTTGGTTGCTTTGCCCCTGTAAATGTCTTTTTAACGATTTTTGAAGATGCGGGTGTAGCAGTAACGCTTGAAGAGGCTCGTAAACCAATGGGTATGCTGAAAATTGAACATATTCGTACGATGCTTGAAATGCCAAGAATTAATGACGAGTGGAAACGAGTTCATGGTCAACATTTTACAGTGGAAGATGTACATGTCCTATACAATCAGTTTGAATCGAAGTTAATGGAATCTTTAGCAACCTATACAGATCCTATCCCGCATGTGATAGCGACGGTAAAGCAATTAAGAGAAGCGGGTATTCGATTTGGCTCTACTACAGGCTACACGGATTCTATGATGGAAGTGGTAACAAAACATGCAGCTACTAAGGGCTATCAACCAGATTTTTTAGTGACCCCTACACAGGTGAGTGATAAGGGACGACCATATCCGTACATGATTTTCAGAAATATGGAGGCGTTAGGATCCAAATCAATCAAGCAAATAGTAAAGGTTGGTGACACTACCTCTGATATAAAGGAAGCTTTGAATGCGGGTGTCTGGGCTGTAGGTGTTATTATTGGAAGTTCAGAAATGGGACTGTCTGAAGAAGAGTTCCAAGCTTTAACTGAAGAAGAACGACAACAAGTCATTGAAAAAACGAAACGTATTTTTGAGACGACTGGTGCACACTATACAATTGAAACGATGGAAGAACTACCCTCGTTAATTAACAAGATCAATGATAGGTTAGCAAGTGAAAGGTAACGAATAGGACTTGAAGACACTGAACGAAACAACCCTCGGCAGAAATGCCAAGGGTTGTTTTGGTAATTCACTTTTAGTCACGCTCATAAGGGATTGAATCTGGAATATCTTCAAATGGATTTTTTTCATTGATACGGTCATAAAACATTACACCATTCAAATGATCTAATTCATGCTGAAAGGCGATAGCAGGCAATCCTTTGAGGCGCATTTTCTTTTCTTCACCATCTATGGTTTTAAATCTTACTGTAATGCGTGCATGACGTGGTACGTATCCAGGAACATTACGATCAACTGAAAGACAACCTTCTCCGGCTGAAAGGTATGTGTTTTCAACAGAATGGCTCACGATTTTTGGGTTAATAGCTACAAAGCTTAATTGTTCACCAGCCTCATCTTGCAAATGAAGTGCAAACATACGTTGTAGACTATTTACTTGATTAGCAGCTAGGCCTATACCGCTACGTAAATTATATTTTTCTGCCATTTCAGGATCTTGGCTGTTGATTAAATACTGAAGCAAATCCTCAGCAAGGTGTCTTGTTTCATCAGATAATGGGAATTTAACTTCCTCAGCTTTCGTGCGTAAAGTCGGATGACCTTCGCGGATAATATCATCCATTAAAATCATATAGTAATCTTCCTTTCAACTTTGTAGTGCTCTATATATAAGTATACATCACGTCTAAAAACAATCACATGAAAAAAGACCTTATTTGAATATACTCAAAAAATTTTTCGATTGCTATTAGATTTTCTAGAATGGGGTATTCTACTATTGGAAAACCTGTTGGAAAACTTAAGAATTACAAGGTGTAAATATGGTGTTCTAATACAGAATTTTGATATTGGTAATACAGTATAGGACAGGGATGTTTGAATGTTATTTTAGAAAAAATCTTTGTTTATAGCTGTAATATATGATTGACCGACAGTATTTTATTCAGTATACTGAGTGTCAAGAATAAGTTGTACTAGTCAAAAAGGTGATTTATTTTAATACAGTTGAAAGGGAGATGTGACAAATGAGCAAGAAAAACAATAATATTTTTGATGCTAAACAAACGCTAACTGAAATCGAAGATAAGTTTGAAATGTTTCAAATTTTGAATGAAGAAGGCGAAATTATAAATAATGAGGCAGATCCTAAATTATCGGATGAAGAACTAGTTGAGCTAATGACACGTATGGTTTACACACGTATCTTAGACCAACGTTCAATCTCACTGAACCGTCAAGGTCGTTTAGGTTTCTATGCACCAACGGCAGGTCAGGAAGCTTCTCAGCTTGCTTCACACTTTGCATTAGAACAAGAGGATTGGATTTTACCAGGGTATCGTGATGTTCCACAAATCGTGTGGCATGGCTTACCTTTAGAGAAAGCGTTTTTATTCTCACGCGGACATTTCATGGGGAACCAAGTCCCTGAGGGTGTAAACGTTTTAGCACCTCAAATCATTATCGGTGCTCAATACATTCAAGCAGCAGGTGTTGCACTAGGTATTCAAAAGCGTGGAAAAAAAGCGGTTGCAGTAACATACACAGGTGATGGTGGTTCATCACAAGGGGATTTCTACGAAGGTATTAACTTTGCAGGTGCATTTAAATCGCCGGCAATCTTTATTGTACAAAATAACCAATTTGCAATTTCTACACCACGTGAACTACAAACAGCTGCAAAAACAATTGCTCAAAAAGGTGTGGCAGCAGGTTTACCAAGTATATTAGTAGATGGAATGGATGCGCTTGCAGTATACGTTGCAACTCGTGATGCACGTGAGCGCGCTATTAATGGTGAAGGTCCAACGTTAATTGAAACAATGTGTTACCGTTACGGCCCACATACAATGGCTGGGGATGACCCAACACGTTACCGTACTTCTGATACAGATAATGAATGGGCACAAAAAGACCCGCTTGTACGTTTCCGTAAATACCTAGAGGCAAAAGGCTTATGGGATGAGAAGAAAGAAGAAGCAGTAATCGAGCGTGCAAAAGAAGAAATTAAAGAAGCCATCAAAAAAGCAGATGCAGCTCCAAAACAAAAAGTAACAGAGTTAATGGATAACATGTATAAAGGCGAAATGCCATCTAACTTAAAAGAACAGTATGAAATCTATAAAGAGAAGGAGTCGAAATAACCTATGGCACAAATGACGATGATTCAAGCAATTACAGATGCACTTCGCACAGAATTAAAGAATGATGAAAACGTTCTTGTATTCGGGGAAGATGTAGGTGTTAACGGTGGGGTATTCCGCGCGACAGAAGGCCTACAAAAAGAATTCGGAGTTGACCGCGTTTTTGATACGCCATTAGCAGAATCAGGTATTGGTGGCTTAGCAATCGGTCTTTCTCTACAAGGATTCCGTCCAGTTCCTGAAATTCAATTCTTCGGCTTTGTTTATGAAGTAATGGATTCAATCAGTGGTCAGTTAGCACGTATGAGCTACCGTAGTGGCGGTGTATACAATGCACCAGTAACAATACGTTCACCATTTGGTGGTGGTGTGCATACTCCTGAGATGCACTCAGATAGCTTAGAAAGCTTAATGACAGCACAACCAGGTTTAACAGTGGTTGTACCATCAACACCTTATGATGCAAAAGGTTTACTTATCTCATCTATTCGTAATGACAACCCTGTTATTTTCTTAGAACATTTAAAACTTTACCGTTCATTCCGTGAAGAAGTACCAGAAGAAGCATACGAAATTCCACTAGGGAAAGCGGATGTAAAACGTGAAGGTAAAGATTTAACAATTGTTGCTTACGGTTTAATGGTTCACGAAAGCTTAAAGGCTGCGGAGGAACTTGAAAAAGAAGGTCACTCTGTAGAAGTAATCGACTTACGCACAATTCAACCAATTGATGTAGAAACAATTATTGCGTCTGTAGAAAAAACAGGTCGTGCAATCGTTGTACAAGAAGCACAAAAACAAGCAGGTATCGCAGCAAATGTAGTAGCAGAAATTACAGAGCGCGCAATTTTAAGCCTAGAAGCGCCTGTTCTTCGTGTGGCTGCACCAGATACTGTGTACCCATTCCCACAAGCTGAAGGTGTTTGGTTACCAAACTACAAAGATGTAATGGAAACAGCGAAAAAAGTTTTAACATTCTAATGAAGCTTCTAAACTTGAACATCAGCAAATAGAAAGGATGGGTACACATGGCATTTGAATTCAGATTACCGGATATTGGCGAGGGAATTCACGAAGGCGAAATCGTGAAATGGTTCGTCAAGGCTGGAGATACAGTAAAAGAAGACGATATTCTTTGTGAAGTACAAAATGATAAAGCAGTAGTAGAAATTCCTTCACCAGTTGAAGGAACAGTAGAGGAAGTTTTAGTAGGAGAAGGAACAGTTGCCGTTGTAGGCGATGTTTTAATCCGATTTGATGCACCTGGCTATGAAGACTTAAAGCTAAAAGGTGATAGTCATGCTGAAGAGAAAACAGAAGCACAAGTTCAAGCAACTGCTGAGTCTGGTCAGAACGTAGAGAAAGCTCCTGCTAAAGAGGAGAAAGCACCTGAAAAAGCTGAGACAGTTGTTGATGAAACAAAACGTGTTATTGCGATGCCTTCTGTCCGCAAATTTGCACGTGATAACGATGTTAATATCCGTGAAGTAAAAGGTTCGGGCAAAAATGGTCGTATCTTAAAAGAAGATATTACAAACTTCTTAAATGGCGGAGGAACGTTTGAGACTGAATCAGCAACTGGTGTGACGGTTGAAGAAGCAGTTCAACAAGAAACGACTCCAGCAGCACCAGTTGTTCTTGAAGGGGAATTCCCAGAAACTCGTGAGAAAATGTCTGGTATTCGAAAAGCAATTGCAAAAGCAATGGTACACTCGAAACAAACAGCTCCACATGTTACACTAATGGATGAAGTCGATGTAACAGCTCTTGTAGCGCATCGTAAAAAATTCAAAGATATCGCAGCTGAAAAAGGTGTTAAATTAACATACTTACCTTATGTAGTTAAAGCACTTATTTCAACATTACGCGAATTCCCAGAATTTAATCGCTCATTAGATGATGCAACACAAGAAATTATTCAAAAGCATTACTACAATATTGGTATTGCAGCGGATACTGAAAAAGGTTTACTTGTACCAGTTATCAAGCATGCAGATCGCAAGTCTGTATTTGCAGTGTCAAATGAAATAAATGAGTTAGCGACGAAAGCCCGTGAAAGCAAACTTGCACCACATGAAATGAAAGGTGCTTCTATGTCTATTACGAATATTGGCTCTGCAGGAGGACAATGGTTTACACCAGTTATTAATCATCCTGAAGTAGCAATTCTAGGTATTGGTCGAATTTCAGAAAAACCTGTAATAAAAAATGGTGAAATTGTAGCCGCACCTGTGTTAGCATTATCATTGAGCTTTGATCATCGTATGATCGATGGAGCCACTGCGCAAAATGCTTTAAATCATTTAAAGCGTTTGTTAAGTGAGCCAGAATTATTATTAATGGAGGCGTAACAAAATGGTAGTAGGAGATTTCCCAATTGAAACAGATACTCTTGTCATTGGTTCAGGTCCTGGAGGATATGTAGCAGCAATTCGTGCAGCTCAAACTGGCCAAAAAGTAACAATCGTTGAAAAAAATGTACTTGGTGGCGTGTGCTTAAACGTAGGTTGTATCCCATCAAAAGCATTAATTTCAGTAGGTCACCGTTTTGAGCATGCTAAACATTCAGATGACATGGGAATCATCGCTTCTGATGTGAAATTAGACTTCTCAAAAGCACAAGCATTTAAAGACAGCGTTGTTAAAAAATTAACTGGCGGTGTTGAAGGCTTACTTAAAGGGAACAAAGTTGAAATTGTACAAGGTGAAGCTTATTTCGTTGACGCTCATTCAGTGCGTATCATCAATGGTGAATCTGCTCAAACTTACACATTTAACAATGTCATTATTGCAACAGGTTCTCGTCCAGTTGAAATTCCAACATTCAAATTCTCTGAGCGCGTACTAAATTCTACCGGTGCACTTTCTTTACAAGAAGTTCCTGGTAAATTAGTAGTAATCGGTGGAGGTTACATTGGTACAGAGTTAGGATCTGCTTATGCAAACCTTGGCTCACAAGTAACAATTATTGAAGGCGGAAAAGATATTTTAGCTGGCTTCGAAAAACAAATGACTCAAATCGTTAAAAAAGGCCTTAAAAAGAAAGGCGTTGAAATGGAAGTAAACGCATCTGCTAAAGGCGTTGAAGAAACTGAAAACGGCGTAGTTGTAACTTATGAAGTTGGCGGAGAAGAGAAAAAAGTTGAAGCTGATTACGTATTAGTTACTGTAGGTCGTCGTCCAAATACTGATGAAATGGGCCTTGCTGAAATCGGTATTGAATTCGGTGAACGCGGTCTAATCAATGTAGACAAACAATGTCGTACAAATATTCCAAACATCTATGCAATCGGTGATATCGTTGCTGGACCTCAGCTTGCACATAAAGCATCTTACGAAGGTAAAGTTGCTGCTGAAGCGATTGCTGGTGAAAAATCAGTTGTTGATTATCTTGCTGTACCTGCTGTATGCTTCACAGATCCAGAAATGGCGACAGTTGGTTACAACGAAGAACAAGCAAAAGAGGAAGGTATCGATTACACTGCAGCGAAATTCCCATTCGCAGCAAATGGTCGTGCTCTTGCATTAAACCAATCAGAAGGTTTCGTGAAGCTTGTTGCACGTAAAGAAGATGGTTTATTAATCGGTGCTCAAATCGTAGGTGCTGGTGCATCTGATATGATCGCTGAAATGGGCTTAGCTATTGAAGGCGGTATGACTGCTGAAGATATCGCATTAACAATTCATGCTCACCCAACATTAGGGGAAATTACAATGGAAGCTGCTGAAGTACTACTTGGCAACCCAATCCACATTGTAGCAAAAAAATAATGTTAACATTTTCAAACGGCTATAAAGCAAATGCTTTGTAGCCGTTTTTTGTATATTGTCTGTAATTTTGTTAAAGTAAATATATTGAATGAATATTCGAAATTATTTGGGGTGATTATAATGGAACTAGGCTTAAATGGGAAAGTAGCAATTATCACGGGTTCAAGTAAAGGAATTGGTTATTATACGGCCATGCAACTTGTTAAAGAGGGGGCACAAGTTGTTCTTTGCGCTCGTGGAGAAAAACAGCTACAGGTGGCTGCTGGGTGTATTAAAAACGAAACAGGTGTAGATGTGTTAATTGTTCCGACAGATATAACAAAGGAAAAGGATTGTAAGTATTTAATTGAACGTACAGTAGAGCATTATGGACAGATAGACATCCTCATAAATAATGCGGGAACAGCTTCAGCCAATCCTTTCGAGTCAGTGAGCAGTGAACTGTGGCAAGCTGATTTAGATTTAAAGGTATTTGGGGCAATTCACTGCTCAAAATATGCCGCTCCGTATATGCGTAAGGCTGGCGGTGGTGCCATCGTTAACGTTGCAGCGGTGATGGCTAAAACACCGCCTGCAAGCTCACTACCAACAACCGTGAGCCGTGCAGCTGGACTAGCCTTAACAAAAGCGATGAGCAAGGATCTAGGAAAAGATAATATTCGAGTAAATTCTGTTTGTATTGGGCTTATTCGCAGTGACCAAATCGAAAAGAAATGGAAAAAGGAAGAACCCAATTTATCGTGGGAAGAATATTCCCGCAAGGTTGGTCAAACCATTCCACTTGGCCGTGTAGGAGATACACAAGAAGCAGCTAATGTTATTACTTTTTTAGTATCTAATGCAGCAAGTTATGTGACGGGTACTTCGGTTAATATTGATGGTGGATCTGGTCATGCACTTTAAAAATAGTAATATGTTTTAAGAAAAGGAAATTTAGTGAAGTCTAATAAAAACGAAGTAAGCATTTATGAGACAACCTCCATATTTTTCTTATTTTAAAGAAGAAGGCATTTAGCTTTCTTCTTTTTCTATTGTTTTTCTAAAATTATAATAGACAGAAAATTCATGCAGATGTAGAATGAACGATATAGGGGGTGAAAAGTGGCGAAATGTTGAACGAAAATTTTGCTGCGATGTTGTTGCGAGTTGTTCGTATCATTGTTCAAATTGGCATTCTTAATATTTATTATTACATGGGGGTAGGAATTGTCTCTTATTTGCACATACCTCTTCCGGGTAGTGTCGTTGGATTATTACTATTAGCACTTTCACTCATTTTTAAAATCATGAAGGTAGAATATATTCAAGACGGTGCAGGTTTTTTAATCGGCATTTTAACGTTGTTTTTCATTCCAGCAACGGTTGGTGTCATTGATTATCCCGAGCTCATGTCAATCACAGGCTTGCTTATTATTTTAGCAGTAATCGCCAGTACATTAATCTCTATTTATGTGACAGGATTATTGACGCAAATAATCGAGAAAAAAGAATCAGCAAAAAAAGAAATCACTGAAATTACCTTAGAAGAAGGGAAGGGGGAATTGTCTGTTGATTGAAGCAAGTGTTGTCTTAAGTACCATTATTATGTTCATTTTATTTACAAAGCTTTATCAGCGATTCCCGCATCCTTTAGTGATTCCTCTGGTCACAACAACCATCGTTAGTGCGGTTGTTTTGCTTGTTTTTGATATTCCATATGAAACTTATATGGTAGGAGGAGAATGGCTTCAGAAAATGCTAGGGCCGGCAGTTGTTGCCCTTGCATATCCTCTTTATAACCAAAGAGCTATTATTATGAAGTATAAATATTCCATACTATCAGGACTTTTAATCGGCATGATGACTGGTTTAGTGACAATTTTTGTGCTGCTTAAATGGATCGGTGTACAGGCAAGTTGGATGCTGACGGCATTACCAAAATCATTAACAACACCTGTTGGGATGCAGGTAAGTGAAACGATTGGAGGTATTCCACCTTTAACAGCTGTTTTTGTCATGATTGCAGGATTTGTTGGAGCTATTATCGGACCATTAGTCATTAAGTACGGAAAAATTGATTCTGCCGTTAGTAGAGGCGTTGCAGTTGGTAGTGCTTCACATGGCGTAGGTCTTGTTAAATTAAGAGAATATGGGGAACAAGAGCTGTCAGTTGGTTCATTATCGATGGGCTTAACGGCCGTGATTGGTGCATTTTTCTGCCCGCTATTTGTCTATTTATTTATGTAGAGAGCTATATACAGAGTGTCTGTATATAGCTCTTAGCTTTTTTGGATAATCAGTTGGATAGTATGTGCTAGCCCAGTGTGAAGCATTCCCTCATACCTAATCTGCTCACCTGTAAAGAAGTGTAAAATTTTATGAGCCTGACACCATTGAAGTACCTCTAAAGGGTTATACAATAAATTGATTTGTTGCGGACCGCCAGATCCATAAGGAAGTTGGTATATTGAATAAAGCTCCATCATGATGCATCCACCTGGTTTTACTGAATCAATAATCTTTTGGAAAACGGCCCATTGCTGCTCCATTGGAAAATGCCCAAACACCATTATGGCAGCATCATACATGTTTACAGGAAGCTTATCCTGAAGTAAATCTGCTAGCACTGTGTGAACTGAAACGAGATGCTTTTTGGCTAAATGTTCTGTTTTTTGAAGACCGCTTTTAGCGTAATCATAGGCAGTTACGTCATACCCCTTTGATGCTAAGTAAACGGCATTACGACCTTCTCCCTCTGCATAAGCGGCGATGCTGGAATATCCCTCTAAATGATGTGCATAATCTTTAATAAATGCGTTTGGCTGTTCTCCATAAACGTATTCGGCTGTTTGGAAACGTTGATCCCATGTATTCATCCAATTCACTCCTTTTTCAATATTGTAAATAAAAGACAGTGCTATTTCTAATTTTTTGCTTATTTTGTATAGATTCTCTGCATGCAACTAAATATTGCAGTGTATTTGAATATTTCACGACAAGCTGTGTCTAAATGGGGATGGGGGGAAGGGTTATCTTAATATAGATTTTCATTAAATTAAGAGAATTGTATCAGTTTTCATTAGATGAATGGATTATAGAAAAAAACTTTTCTGAAATAATAAAAGATTATTCACATTCAATTAATCATACAAGAGTCAGGGATTTTTTGTGGGAGTACTGATGCTTATTTTCCCCAATTTAGAAATACAAATACTAAAAAAGCTAGCACTTCAGTATGAAAGTGCTAGCTTATATTGCTAAAAAATTGGCTTACGTTCTTTTATTACACGAATTGTTTTTAATGTTGAATCCTCTGGTCCTTGAACAGGTAAGCCTGCCTCAATATTCATTTTAATATAATGAATATTTTCTTGGGTAATTATTTCCCCGGGAATAAAAATTGGAATTCCAGGAGGATATACCATAATAAATTCTGCACAAATACAGTTATCTGCTTCAGCAAGTGGAACTACCTCAGTATCCGCATAAAAAGCATCACGTGGTGACATTGCAAGTGCTGGAATATCGGGAACATTAACCACAGCTTCAGTTATAGCTGCTTCAGAATCAAATGCTTTTGACATACGACTAAGTGCATTGACCAAAAGATTAATCTCTTTCTTCGTATCACCTAATGTCACCAAACATAAAATATTATATAGGTCAGACAGTTCTACTTCAATATTGGCATTATGACGTAACCATTCCTCAGCTCGATGCCCAGAAATACCCAAATCTTTGACGCTAATAAGAAGCTTTAAAGGGTCCATATCATAAGTTGCAGATGAATGTAATTTTTCCTTACCAGCACATTTTAAATGCGGGATTTGGTTGATTCGTTTACGTGCATCCTTTGCTAAACGCAGTGCATCGTCGATTAAATCATATCCATGAATGGCTAATTGCCGTCGAGCCGTGTCGAGGGAAGCGAGCAATGGATAGGATGTCGATGTAGTTGTTAGCATAGAAAAAACAGCTTGTACACGCTTAGCTGAAACAAGACCTTCGCGTACATTTAAAATGGAAGTTTGTGTCATGGAGCCACCAAGCTTGTGAACGCTTGTAGCAGCCATATCTGCACCTGCTTCCATTGCTGAATAGGGTAGATCATCATGGAATTTAATGTGTACACCATGTGCTTCATCTACTACTACAGGAATATTACGGCTATGAACGATTTCGACAATGCGTTTTAAATCAGCTGTGAAGCCAAAATAAGTTGGATTAATAACTAGTACTGCTTTTGTATCAGGATAAGCATTCAATGCTTTTTCGACAGCCTCAGGGGATATGCCATGAGAAATTCCGTATTCACTATCGACTTCAGGATGAATAAAAATTGGAATTGCACCAGCGAAAACTATCGCCGACATAATAGATTTATGGACATTCCGCGGCACTAGAATCTTATCACCTGGACCTACGACGGTCAGGATCATCGTCATGATGGCGCCACTAGTACCTTGAACGGAAAAGAATGTATGATCAGCACCAAAAGCTTCTGCTGCAAGATTTTGCGCTTCTTTAATAGCACCCTTTGGTGAATGTAAATCGTCTAGTGGAGCAATATTAATTAAATCAATTGATAAAACGTTGTCGCCGACGAATTCTCGGAAAGCAGGGTCCATCCCTTGCCCTTTCTTATGGCCTGGAATATGGAACTGAATAGGATGTCTGTTCCGATGTTTAAGTAATACGTCGAACAATGGAGTCTCTAGTTGTGACAACGCAGGTACCACCTCACTTTAAATTATCTAAGAAAACAAATGAATTATAGCACCTAACGACACGAAAAAATAGACTTTTCATAAAAAATAAAGGAATTTTTAAGGATATCGAGAAATTATTATCGAACGAAAGGGGAGGTATTATGAGTTGGAATACACGTGTGACAGAGCTTTTGCAGGTTAAATACCCAATTATTCAAGGTGGGTTAGCCTATCTAGCCTATGCTGATTTAGCAGCAGCAGTGTCGAATGCTGGAGGGTTAGGTCAAATCACGGCTATGAGTTTACGAGATCCAGATTTATTGCGAGCAGAGATTCATAAAGTGCGAACATTAACAAATAAACCATTTGGTGTAAATTTTGCTATTGGCTTACATGGTACAGGCTTCGAAGAGATGGTGCGTATTGCTGTTGAAGAGGAAGTACCTGTAGTGACGATGACTGGAGGTAACCCAGCACCCATATTTGATTTATTAGCAGGAACGAATATTAAAAAATTAGTACTTGTAGCTGCACGTAGACAAGCACAAAAAGCTGAACAACTTGGAGCAGATGCTGTGATGGTTGTTGGACAAGAGGGTGGCGGACATCTTGGAAGGGATGATGTAGGCACAATGGTGTTAGTACCGCAGGTTGTTGATAGTGTGAAAATTCCAGTCGTTGCTTCTGGAGGTATAGGCGATGGTCGAGGCTGGATGGCTGCCCACGCACTGGGAGCTGAGGGTATTGAAATGGGTACTCGTTTTATTGCAACAAAGGAATGTGTCGATGCTTCAGCAGCGTATAAAGAGTCACTATTAGCAAGCACAGAGGCTGATACAACGATCATAAAACGTTCTATCGGCGCACCAGCTCGTGCTTTACGAAATGAGTTTACAGCTAAAATTTTAGAAATTGAGGAAAAAACGCCAACTTATGACGCTTTAAAAGAATATATAAGTGGTTCAGCTAATAAGCGTTTTATTTATGATGGTGATCAGAATCAGGGCTTTGGCTGGGCTGGACAAGTGACGGGGATGATTCATGATATTCCAACCGTTGAGGAATTAATCAATCGAATGGTTGCAGAAGCAGAAAGTATCCGGTTAAAATGGGGGCAATAACGTAAAGGTGGTTTTGTCGAATGGAATATTCGTATCCGTTTTCAACAGATTGGTCTACAGAGGAGATTGTGGATGTTGTTCAATTTTTTGAAGGGATTGAACAAGCTCATGAAAAGGGCATTAAACGGGAGGTCATGATGGCTAAATATCGACGTTTTAAAGAGATTGTTCCTTCACAAGCTGAAGAAAAATCAATATTTCGTGAATTTGAAGAAGCAAGTGGCTATATTAGCTACCCCGTTGTAAAACAAACAAAAGAAAGCGAAGATGGTACGATTATCAAAGTTGTCCCTAAAAAAGGCCGATAAAAAAGTGGATGTGAGAACAACTCACATCCACTTTTTAATTTTTTGTGTTAAAAAACGACATTTTGCATACACTACTTCAATAATAGCAAAAGGTAAAAGCTTATTTTTAGATTACTTACCAACAATGACATTGTAAAGAGGAAGTAAGTTGTTGAATGTTTGCTCAGTTAATTGGTTTAATTCGCTAGCTGATAATTTTGTTGCTTGCTCTTTTGAAAGGTGACGACCAATTAAAAACTCACCTTTTTTTACATCACGTAGACGTAAAAGCAATCCCTCAAGCTTGTCTTCTTTTGCCTCTCCAAGTGAAACGGCTTCTGGAGACATGTGATCACCTGACACAATAAAATCATCTGGTAGCTGCTCAAATAATGATTGATGAGCGAGTAAACGTTCGGCCATGACATTTTTTTGAGGTGCTTCATAAATAATAGCTAAGACGATGAATAAATGTGAGTGCCATAGACCAATCTGAAAGTGAGGCAATGATTTATAACCTCTTTTATATGGGGCAAAGGCAACCCAACTATCTTTTGGTGGGTTGACAGTTCTTCTAGCATGTTTGGCAACATGTGGGAAAAATTCTTCGCCTAGTTGGCTTGAGAAATAGGCGGAAAAATCATCACCAAGCTGATGAAATTTTGGGCGTACATGATTAATTAATGCATCCATTCTTTGTTCTAAACCGTCTATTTTAAAAACATTAAAGTCTTTGTTTGTCCACTTTATTTTTGGCAATTTTATTTTACTCCTTTCGTTTTATAAGGTTTATTTTACGCTGATTTTGGGAAAAAATCTTATAACAAGAACTTTATCGAACTTGAAAAGTTTTTGTAAAAAAATTAAAAAAAGGAAGTGTTTTTATGAAACCAATCGTAAAAATTATACGTAAAGTTGACATTGAAAAGCAATATGAACACATTTTACAATTAGAATTAGATTATGAATTAGCTTCGCTTTTTGCAGCGATGAATGAAAAAAACGATATTGAGATTGAAAAAAGTAAAAAACGTCTGTCAGAAATCCAGATGGAACTTGAAAGTTTGCACGCCTATGCGTAATCAAAATCTTATACCCATTTAAAAAATCACTTGCTGAATATTCCGACAGCAGGTGATTTTTATTGTGACAAAGGGTAAAATAGATGTTATTGATGTTATATCATAGCGTAAAGAATTTCTATATTTCGTGAAGTTCATGTTTTATATGGCCATAAAGACGTTGTTAAGTGATGGACAAGGTGAGACCAATTTACAAAGAGTGAGAAAAGTAAAGGCCTTTTCTTATATTCGAAGGGTGGGTTTTAATTGGATATACAACAAATGGATGAATTTGCGAAAAGTATAATTTTTGAAGCTGGAAGACGTATTCGAAAAGCTTTTTCGTATAATTTAGTGATCGAGACAAAATCAGGTGCCAATGATCTGGTGACAAATATTGACCGAGAGACCGAATTATTTTTTATCGACCAAATTAAAGCTTATAATCCAGCCCACAAAATTCTAGGGGAAGAAGGAATGGGCGAAAAAGTAGAGTCATTAGATGGTGTAGTTTGGATTATTGATCCCATTGATGGCACAATGAATTTTGTCAAGCAGCATCGTCATTTTATGATTTCGATTGGAATTTTTGTCAATGGGGTAGGAAAGTTAGGGTACATATTTGATGTCATGCGTGAGGATTTATTTTACGCTATTGCAGGTCAGGGTGCGTGGTATAACGATTCTCCACTGCGTAAACTTCAATCTGTCACGATGGAAGAAGCAGTCATTGGCATCAATGCACATTGGGTAGCACCTAATCGACATATTCATCACGAAAAGGTAATTGAAATGGTTCGCAAAGTTCGAGGCACTCGTTCCTATGGCTCAGCTGCCATGGAAATCGCGTTTGTTGTTAGTGGGAAGTTGGATGCTTATGTTTCTATGCGACTATCACCCTGGGATATAGCTGGTGGTGCCATTATTGCTAAAGAGGTTGGGGCCATCGCTACAAACTTGCACGGAGAAGGCTTTGACTTTTTACATCAAGATACATTTATTATTGCCAATCCCTCCATTCATAGGGAATTGTTAGAAAAATATATTGTGCCTTATGAATAAAAAGAGCTGTCTATTTACTAGACAGCTCTTTTTTTATTAAAGTAAGCCTTGAGTACGTAGTTTACGCTTCATTTTAAAGGCTGTCATGAAAATGACACAAGTAGCCACAATACCTGCTATTGCACCAAATCCACTACTAGCTGCCACAGAATAGCCAATTGAACACATTGCTAAAACAGCTGCTAATGCATATATAGCCATTACGATTTTTGCACGATTCATAGCCTAGCCTCCTATATAAAAAATTTGTAAATCAAATATATTTTTTAGAATGATGGAAATTCTAATAAGGACATTTCTATCCTTCTTGTGCTATAATATCACAGTTAAACATTCGAAAAAAGAATATGGAGTGGAATAATGACAAACTTACGTCAAGATCTTCGCAATATCGCAATAATCGCCCACGTTGACCATGGTAAAACTACCTTAGTCGACCAATTACTAAAACAATCAGGTACATTCCGTTCAAACGAACGTGTTGAAGAACGTGCAATGGACTCTAATGATATTGAACGCGAACGTGGTATTACGATTTTAGCTAAAAATACAGCAGTAAACTATGAAGGAACTCGTATCAACATCCTTGATACGCCTGGACACGCTGACTTCGGTGGTGAGGTAGAACGTATTTTAAAAATGGTAGACGGCGTTTTACTAGTTGTCGATGCGTATGAAGGTTGTATGCCTCAAACACGTTTCGTATTGAAAAAAGCATTGGAACAACGCTTAACACCAATCGTTGTTGTTAATAAAGTAGACAAAGATTCAGCTCGTCCTCTAGAAGTAGTAGATGAAGTACTTGAATTATTTATCGAGCTAGGTGCAGATGACGATCAATTAGACTTCCCTGTTGTCTATGCTTCAGGTGTAAATGGTACAGCTTCTTTGGACGCTGATCCATCTAAACAAGAAGAAAATATGAAATGTCTATTCGAAAAAGTTATTGAGTCTATTCCAGCACCAGTTGATAACTCAGAAGACCCATTACAATTCCAAGTAGCTTTACTTGACTATAATGACTTCGTTGGACGTATCGGAATTGGTCGCGTATTCCGTGGAACAATTTCTGTAGGTCAACAAGTTGCACTGATGAAATTAGACGGTACTGTGAAAAACTTCCGTGTAACAAAAATCTTTGGTTTCTTCGGTTTAAAACGTGAAGAAGTAGAAACAGCAAAAGCTGGTGATTTAATCGCCGTTTCAGGTATGGAAGATATCAACGTAGGTGAAACAGTTTGTCCTGTTGAGCATCAAGAAGCTCTTACACCATTACGTATTGATGAGCCAACTTTACAAATGACGTTCTTAGTAAACAATTCTCCATTCGCTGGTCGTGAAGGGAAATGGGTTACTTCTCGTAAAGTAGAAGAGCGTTTACGTGCTCAATTACAAACAGACGTATCTTTACGTGTTGAAGATACTGATTCTCCAGATGCTTGGACAGTTTCAGGTCGTGGTGAGCTTCACCTATCAATCCTTATCGAAAATATGCGTCGTGAAGGTTTCGAATTACAAGTATCTAAACCGCAAGTAATCGTGCGTGAAATCGACGGCGTAAAATGTGAACCATTCGAACGCGTTCAAATCGATGTACCTGAAGAAAATGTTGGTTCAATTATTGAATCGATTGGTACACGTAAAGGTGAAATGCTTGATATGGTAAACAACGGCAGCGGTCAAGTTCGTTTAACGTTCTTAGTACCAGCTCGTGGATTAATCGGTTATACGACGGAATTCATGTCGATGACAAAAGGTTTCGGTATTATCAATCATACGTTTGATTGCTACCAGCCATTACTACCAGGTAAAATTGGTGGACGTCACCAAGGTGTACTAGTTTCAATGGAAACTGGTAAATCTACAACTTATGGTATGATGCAAATTGAAGATCGTGGTACACTGTTCTTAGAGCCAGGTACAGATATTTATGAAGGTATGATCGTTGGGGAAAATACTCGTGACGCTGATATCACTGTAAACATCACAAAAATGAAACAAAAAACAAACATCCGTTCAGCAAATAAAGACCAAACGAATGTTATTAAAAAACCACGTATTTTATCTTTAGAAGAAGCGCTTGAATACCTAGGTGATGATGAGTACTTAGAAATCACACCAGAATCTATTCGTCTGCGTAAAAAAATTCTAGATAAAAATGAACGTGAGAAAGCAGCGAAAAAATTACGTAACGCAGAACAATAATTTTCCGCTGACATGAAAGGAAGAGGATGAACGATGTTGAATTGGTTGTTACTCAACTCTATTCAAGCATCTGAAATGAGAGAAGGAACAGAGGCTGAGGTATTAGAAGATTTAGCAGGTATTAGCCGTTTCATTTATGAAAATGCACCGAACTATACAGTTGCGGGGTATATAGCTTTCTTCTCTGTATTTATTTTGTCTGCAATAGTTTATCAACTAGGCTTTGCACGAAAATTAAATTTGAAGCAAAATATTGTTGTGTACGTTTGTTTATTTATCGGATGTATTTTTCTTACTTTCTTCGCTCTATCATTACCAATGATGGAGGGGTTAATTGTTGCAGCATTATTTTTAGGTATTTATAAAATTCGCTTAACTAGAGAAAGTAAAAATGCATAAAAATAATTTGAAATAAAACCTGTCAGGCGGTTCCAATTGCAAATACTCCTGTCAATTAGAAGGATTTAAAAAGACTAAGCAACCATCTGGTGTCGATTTTCAATCGGGGCCGGATGGTTGAGTCGTTTTTGAATATTGGTAATTATAAAAGTAAAAATATTCTTCAAGTGCTTATATAATTTCCTTTGCGAGAATGGCTATTAATCATGCCAAGTTACTATACCGTTTTGTTGGTATTTAAAACTTATAAGTCAAATTAACAACCAAAACCAGGATTCTTATATAGTTTAATATTTTTTAAATAATTTAGTCCGCATATTAGTTTGGGAATGATTTGAAGAACCTTATAAAAACTCTATAAAAATACCCCGTAAAAGTTAGTTTACCATCTAACTATACGGGGTATTTTTATTTATTATAGTTTGTGGAAAATGAAAAATGCTTTTATATAGCAATCATAAGACCACAAGACAGTAGTATTAATAAAATTAAAGTTGTAATAGATAATAAATATTTAATGTTGGTATGTGAACATTAATTTAAAGAAATATTACCAGTTGCACTACATTTATTTGTATCCCCAGAACAATACAATGCTAACTTATGTTTAGTATTACTATTTGTTGTCACGAATTTACCAACAGCTCCACCAGGACGTACAATTAATGTGTCAGACTCTGGTTTATTATTGGCATCTAGTATTGTCCAATAGATATCTACTGAACCATGATTTTTAATTAACACATAAACTTTTGAGGATGCATTAATTAAATTTGAGTAGCCATAAGTATTTGAAGAACCCACAAAAACAGGCTCTGATGTAGAAGCTGAAGCATCATCGGCACTATAAGTATAAACAGATAAGATAAGTATTAATGGCAAAAAAAATTTTAGAAATTTTTTCATTTCTTAATTCTCCTTTATTATACAATTTAGTTATTAATTATAAATTTGGTAAATATTATCTATTACATACTTAAATTAACATATATTAATATAATATTCAATGTTTATTTGCAATTAAGTACTAAATTCTATATATCATGTGGAATATAAGCATAAAAATAAAATCGTATCATGAACGTTTAGTAAGCTTTATACGGAGGGAATATCCAGATTTTACTAGATAATTTTTTATTGAGCATATTTGTTATTTATTTCTACCTTAACATTAATATTTTTTGCACCTTATATGTCATAGGTGAATAAGTTAATGTCGATAGGCTTATTTTCATCACATCAAGGAGGAAAGGGAATGCGTTGGCTTACAAAAGGTTTTCTATTAGGTGTCATTGCTTTGTTACTCCTTTCTTTGACAGCGTGTAATAAAGCAGAGCTAGAAAAAGTCAAAGTTGGAGAAGTTACTCGTTCGATTTTTTATGCGCCTCAATATGTAGCGCTTGAAAAAGGATTCTTCGAGGAGGAGGGTCTTTCTGTGGAGCTACAAACGATTGCAGGTGGCGATAAAACCATGACGGCATTACTGTCAGATGGTATTGATATTGCTTTAGTTGGATCAGAAACATCAATCTACGTAACATTACAAGGTGCGAATGATCCAATTCAGAATTTTGCTCAGTTAACCCAAACTGACGGTACTTTTTTAGTAGCAAGAGAAAAAATGGGTAGCTTTTCGTGGGATCAATTGAAGGGCTCTACATTTTTAGGGCAACGTAAAGGTGGTATGCCTCAAATGGCAGGAGAATTCGTGTTGAAGAAGAACGGTATTGACCCTGTTAATGATTTAACGCTTATTCAAAATATTGATTTTGCGAATATAGCCACTGCTTTTGCTTCAGGTACTGGTGATTATGTACAGCTATTTGAACCAACAGCTAGCGTATTTGAAAAAGAGGGGAAAGGCTATATTGTGGCATCATTCGGTACAGAGTCTGGTCATTTGCCTTACACGTCCTTTATGGCGAAAAGCAGTTATTTAAAGGGTGATGAGAAAACAGTCCAAGCCTTTACAAATGCATTACAACGGGCACAAGATTTTGTACAGAATGAAAGTGCCGCAGAAGTGGCAAAAATTATTCAGCCTTACTTTGAAAATGTAGATGTTGCCATTATTGAAACAGTAATCGAGCGTTATAAAGCGCAAGGTTCTTATGCAACAGACCCTATCCTGGATGAAGGAGAGTGGGATAACTTGCAAACAATTATGGAGGAAGCAGGTGAACTTCCTCAACGTGTGGAGTATGGAAAACTTGTGAACACAACCTTTGCGAAAAAGGCTGCTGAGTAATATGGAATTTTTACAGCTAGAGAATATTCACCATAGTTATTTTTCAAGCACACAGGCAAAGGAAGTATTACGCGATATTAGTTTAGCTATTCGTGAAGGAGAATTTGTGTCATTCATTGGGCCAAGTGGCTGTGGGAAAACGACATTACTCTCGATCATGGCAGGTCTGTTTCCATCAACTGAGGGTAAGGTCTATATAGATGGTGAGGAACTATCTCCACATAATCAATCAAGCATTGGCTATATGCTTCAGCAGGACTATTTATTTCCTTGGAAGACCATTGAGGAGAACGTCACGATTGGTTTGAAAATTATGGAACGGAGCAATCATAAGCATAAAGTAACCGCCAATGCTCTTTTGCAGGAAGTGGGATTACCACATGTAGGCAACAACTATCCACGTGAATTATCTGGAGGCATGAGACAACGTGTGGCACTAGCTCGTACATTAGCAGTGAATCCTAAAATTTTACTGTTGGATGAACCATTTTCGGCTCTTGATTATCAATCAAAATTAAAGCTTGAAGATTTAGTTGTGGAAACATTAAAGACCTATAGAAAGACTGCCATTCTTGTGACACACGATATTGGAGAGGCAATAGCGATGAGCGAGCGTGTCTTTCTCTTTTCTGCAAATCCAGGGACATTGCACAAAGTGTTTGAAATACCTGAAGCACTTCGTGAACTATCACCGTTTGATGTGAGACAGCATCCGACCTATGCAGATGTATTCCAAATCATTTGGAAGGAGCTGGAGAGCCTTGGATAACACATTATTTAAACAATATCAGCAAATGCTAAAAAAAGAAAAACGCTTTGTAAGGTTATATCAGCTTATTATTCTGCTACTTTTCTTTGGTGGATGGGAGCTGCTTTCTAGATTAGAATGGATTGACCGTTTAATTTTTAGTTCACCAACGCATGTTTGGCATACTTTTATCGAAAAAGTAAGTGATGGATCTTTAACATTACACGTTGGTGTGACATTAATGGAGACGGTAATTGGTTTTATTGCTGGGACTTTACTCGGCACATTCATAGCTATTCTTTTGTGGTGGTCACCGTTACTATCGAAGATATTGGATCCTTATTTAGTTATTTTAAATGCGATGCCAAAAGTGGCGTTAGGACCTATTCTTATTGTTGCGCTAGGGCCAGGATATTTTTCCATTATTGCGATGGGAGCTTTAATTTCCATCATTATTACGACTATCGTGGTATATACGGCATTTAAAGGCGTTGATCCGAATTATAGTAAAGTTTTACAAACTTTTGGCGCAACTAGATGGCAAATTTTTCAAGAAGTCGTCTTACCAGCATCATTTCCTACAATTATTTCAACTTTGAAAGTGAATGTTGGGTTATCGTGGGTAGGGGTCATTGTTGGTGAATTTTTAGTTGCTTCGAAAGGTCTTGGATATTTAATCATCTATGGCTTCCAAGTATTTAATTTTAACCTTGTGCTCATGTCACTGCTGATCATTGCATTTTTTGCAACGATTATGTACCAAGTGGTTGAGTTAATAGAAAAGTCGGTTATTAAAAATAATGGCTAGTATGAAAAAGAGGTACCTCATCATTGAGGCACCTCTTTTTTGTTTACCATACATTAAAATTCTTTATCCATTTGTGGTGAAGTTCGGTAAAAGCGAAAATTACCTGTTTCTAAACGTGCAACCGTATTTTCTTTAATACGATTATGGCAATTATCACACATGTAAGTGTGAATTGGACGATTACGTAATTTTTTTGCTAAAGGTAAATTATCGTCTATATTTTGAATTGTATCGCAAATTACGCACTTTACGCGCATTGCATTCCCTCCTATTCAGCGCGAATGGCTATTACGTTTTTAATAGGATTGTCAATATTGGAACCATCTCTCATTAATACATGGATGGGACCATCCTCTAAGAGCGGTTTGCCGTCTTGGCTATATTTTAAAATAAGTGTGCGAGCTTCTTCAATAGAAAAAGGATATTCTTGACTATTTTTGCATTCAAAGACAATTTTTGTCGCTTCAGGTCTAATTTCAGCATTTTTCAAGAAATGACCTAATTCGATACCAAATGTACCTGTTTCCATTCCTTTACGATCAAATTTACGCTCTGATTTTAATGTAGGTGGGAATGTAGCTCCTTCCATAATCTCACGAGACCAGTGAGCACCAACCTCGCGCATATATTTGATGTCCGAATCTTCCTTAACATCTTGTGTCGTGAAGTATGTTTTCAAATCTAATTTACGGTCATCGAAAATCCAAACAGTGGGATCTAATGTTAGTTGATATGAAACTGCGCCCTTGATAGGAATTATTGTTTCCATGATAGAAATCCTCCTCAAATCTTGTATATCCATGACATAGTATAACGCTAATGCCTAAAAATAATAAAGAAATAAAATTTGAATTCGGTATTTTCCAATGAAGACACTTGCATTTTTAACGACTAGAAGATAAACTTTATTAAGATAGAATCGAAGAAATATCAGATAATGGGGGCGTCCTCATGGATACGAAATCACAAACTTCTTTTCAAGAAAAGGCTTTGGAGCTATTAGTTGCTGATGCAGACAAGATTGCTCGCCTAATTAGAGTACAAATGGATCATTTAACAATGCCACAATGCCCTTTATATGAGGAAGTATTAGATACACAAATGTTCGGCCTGTCTCGTGAAATTGATTTTGCTGTGAAGCTTGGACTGATTGAACGTGAAAAAGGCAAAGAAATTCTCGACTCGCTCGAGAAGGAACTTTCTGTACTACACGATGCGTATACAGACAAATAAAAAGAAAAACTCAAACGCTTTTTTGCGCTTTGAGTTTTTTTACTAGAACGAGGTTTTTCGGATGAAACATTACTTAAAACGATATGCAAAAAATTTTGATTACCCGTTATTTTTTACGGTCCTATTATTGAGCTTATTTGGATTAATCATGGTTTATAGTTCAAGTATGATGGTAGCTATTCGTAAAGGAGAAGCGCCTGATTTCTTTTATCAAAAGCAAATCATCAATTTAATAGTGGCATTTTTAGGTTTTATTGTGGCAGCATTTTTCCCTTATAAGCATTATGCTAATAAAAATATTATGATGATTCTAACAATCATATTAGCTGTTCTATTTACATGGCTAAAGGTAGCAGGACATGGTGCAGAAGATGTAGGTTCTCAAAGTTGGATAAATGTTCCTGGTTTAGGTAATTTTCAGCCATCTGAGTATTCAAAACTGTTTATAATTTTATATTTTGCAGCTGCTTTTTATCGAAAAGCACAAAAATATACATTTGAAAAACTCCAACCGACAGAAATTTTTTATCCCATTTTTCTATGGATCTTGGTGGTTGCTGGCGTAGCATTTGAAACAGATTTAGGGGCAGTTATTATTCTATGTGGAATTGCCGTATCAGTCGTTGCTTCAAGTGGAATACCATTTAAGACATTTTGGAAATTTTTTGGTGTATTAGCGGCATTCGGCGCTGCAATCCTTGGTATACTTTTGTTATTCAAGGGAGAACTACTAACAGAAAACCGAAAAGGGCGGATTTTGTCTTATTTAAATCCGTTTGAATATGAAAATGGTAGTGGCCACCAAGTAGCGAATAGTTATTATGCGATTGGTGGAGGCGGCTTAGAAGGAAGAGGCCTTGGTCAATCGATTCAAAAATTAGGTTACTTACCTGAACCCCAAACGGATTTTATCATGGCTATAATTATGGAAGAATTAGGAGTATGGGGAGTTTTAATCGTCCTAATTGGTTTAGGGTTTATCGTATATAAAGGTTTTTCTATTGCATTGCGAACAAAAGATCCAATGGCACGCATGATTGCGGCTGGTATTGCGAGCTGGATAGGCTGGCAATCGTTTATAAATCTTGGGGGTGTAACTGGGTTAATCCCGTTAACCGGTGTAACGTTACCTTTTATAAGCTATGGCGGTACATCTATAATCATTCTATCTTTAGCGATGGGAATATTAATCAATGTTTCTATGTTTGAAAAGGTAGAGAGGAAAAAAACACAATCATAAAGGGGGATACCTATGGAATCAATCAACAAAATCCTTGTAGCCAATCGAGGAGAAATTGCAATTCGTATTTTCCGTGCTTGTACGGAGCTGAATATCCAAACTGTTGCTATCTATTCAAGAGAGGATAGTGGTGCTTTTCATCGCTTTAAGGCAGATGAAGCTTATTTAGTGGGAGCGGGCAAGAAACCAATTGATGCCTATTTAGATATTGAGGGTATTATTGCCATCGCAAAAGATGCAGATGTTGATGCGATTCATCCGGGGTATGGTTTTTTATCAGAAAACGTGGAATTTGCACGTCGCTGTGAAGAAGAGGGTATTATCTTTATTGGACCAACTTCTCAGCATTTAGATATGTTTGGGGATAAGGTTAAAGCACGTTCGCAGGCGATTGCGGCTGACATTCCTGTTATTCCTGGTACAGATGGCCCTGTAGCCAATTTAGCAGAGGTAGAGGCGTTTGCTAGCACTTTTGGCTATCCAGTTATGATTAAGGCAGCGCTTGGCGGTGGTGGTCGTGGTATGCGTCTTGTACATGCAGCTGAGGAGCTTGCATCAGCCTATGAACGCGCAAAATCAGAAGCAAAAGCTGCTTTCGGCTCTGATGAGGTGTATGTAGAAAAGGCCATTATAAAACCAAAGCATATTGAAGTACAAATTATTGGTGATCAGCAAGGCAACATTGTGCATTTATATGAACGTGATTGCTCAATCCAACGTCGTCACCAAAAAGTTGTTGAAATTGCTCCTTCAAATTCGATTTCAGAAGAGTTAAGAAATCGTATATGTGATGCTGCTGTGAAATTAATGAAGAATGTCTCGTACATAAATGCAGGGACAGTGGAATTTTTAGTCGCAGGGAACGATTTTTATTTCATCGAGGTGAACCCTCGCATTCAAGTAGAACATACGATTACAGAAATGATTACAGGTGTTGATATCGTCCATGCTCAAATTAAGGTAGCAGCAGGCTATGCATTGTTCAGTGAAGAAATTCATATGCCAAAGCAAGAAGATATGCCAATGATTGGCTATGCGATTCAGGCTCGTGTGACAACAGAGGACCCTGCTAACAACTTTATGCCGGATACAGGAAAATTAATGGTTTACCGTTCTAGTGGTGGTTTCGGGGTACGTTTAGATGCCGGCAATGGCTTCCAAGGTGCTGTTGTCACACCGTACTACGATTCTTTACTTGTAAAAATCTCTACATCTGGCATGAACTTTAAAGAAGCTGCTGCGAAAATGGATCGTAATTTAAAAGAATTCCGTATTCGTGGGGTCAAAACCAATATTCCATTTTTAAATAATGTCGTGACACATGAGAAATTTTTATCTGGTGCCTTTGATACAAGCTTTATTGACACAACACCAGAGCTATTCCATTTCCCAGTACGTCAAGACCGCGGGACAAAGCTGTTAAGTTATATCGGTAATGTAACGTTAAACGGATTCCCTGGTGTGGAAAAGACATCAAAGCCGATTTTTGTTCAACCGAACATTCCTAAAATCGATCCTTTAATTGTGCCACCAGCTGGTACGAAACAGATATTAGATACGCAAGGGGCAGATGGTTTAGTGCAATGGATTTTAGCACAAGAAGATGTGCTATTAACGGATACTACTTTCCGTGATGCTCACCAATCACTACTCGCTACTCGTGTACGCTCACATGATATGTATCAAATTGCAGATGCAACAGCTCGTACAATGCATCAGTTATTCTCATTGGAAATGTGGGGCGGGGCTACGTTTGATGTGGCGTATCGCTTCTTAAAGGAGGACCCATGGGAGCGTTTAGCAAAACTGCGTGAGCAAGTTCCTAATGTGTTGTTCCAAATGTTATTGCGTGGGGCCAATGCTGTTGGGTACACAAACTATCCTGACAATCTCATCCGTGAATTTATCGCAGAATCGGCTGCATCAGGTATCGATGTGTTCCGTATTTTTGATAGTTTGAACTGGATTAAAGGAATGGAAGTAGCCATTGATGCAGCACGTCAATCAGGAAAAATTGCTGAAGCGGCAATTTGTTATACAGGCGATATTTTGAATGATACTCGTGCGAAGTATTCTGTGCAATATTACAAGGACATGGCAAAGGAGCTTGAGGCATCAGGTGCCCATATTCTAGCTATAAAAGATATGGCTGGTTTATTGAAGCCAGAAGCAGCATATCGTTTAATTTCCGAGTTAAAAGAGACGACAAGTCTGCCAATTCACTTGCATACACACGACACAAGTGGTAATGGAATCTATTTATATGCAAAAGCCATTGAAGCAGGTGTTGATATCGTTGATACGGCACTAGGGTCTATGGCAGGCCTAACATCCCAGCCAAGTGCAAACTCGCTATACTATGCAATGAAAGGCAGTCAACGTGAGTTACGAGCAGACATCGATGCATTGGAAAAGTTATCGCATTATTGGGAAGATGTGCGTAAATACTATAAAGATTTCGAAAGTGGCATGATCAGCCCACATTCTGAAATTTATGTGCATGAGATGCCTGGCGGACAATATAGCAACTTACAACAACAGGCTAAAGCAGTGGGACTTGGTGATCGCTGGGAAGAAGTCAAGCGCATGTATTCCCGTGTGAACCTTCTATTTGGAGATATTGTTAAAGTAACACCTTCCTCCAAGGTAGTAGGCGACATGGCACTCTTTATGGTACAAAATGATTTAGATGAAAACACAGTTTTAACAAGGGGCAAAACAATCGACTTCCCAGACTCAGTAATTGAATTATTCCAAGGCTATCTTGGACAGCCACATGGTGGATTCCCTGAGGTATTGCAACAAGTGGTGCTAAAAGACCGTAAAGCTATTACGGTTCGACCTGGGGAGTTATTAGAACCTGTTCAGTTTGACCAATTGGAAGCTGTGCTAGAGGAAAAATTAAATCGTCCGGTGTCGAAAAAGGACATATTAGCTTATGCGCTGTATCCAAAAGTTTTTGAAGAGTATGCAAAAACGGCAGAATCCTTCGGCAATATTTCAGTTCTCGATACGCCAACATTCCTTTACGGCTTAAAGCTTGGCGAAATCATTGAGGTCGAAATCGAAAAAGGAAAAACGCTGATTATTAAACTGGTCTCTATCGGCGAACCGCAACATAATGGAACACGTGTCCTGTACTTTGAGCTAAATGGTCAATCCCGTGAATTGGTGATTCAAGATATGACAGTGGAGGTAGATGGCAACCTATCACTAAAAGCAGATCCAAGTAATCCAAATCAAATTGGTGCCACAATGCCTGGTACTGTGTTGAAGGTCGTTGTGTCCAAAGGTAGCCCCGTCAAACGTGGTGATCATCTATTAATCACAGAGGCAATGAAAATGGAAACAACTGTCCAAGCACCAAAGGATGGTATCGTAAAAGAGGTTTATGCTAGTGCAGGGGATGCTATTTCAACAGGTGACTTATTGATTGAAATTGAATAAATGATAGTAAGAAAAGGTTATTAGATGCGCATTTTAGCATCTAATAACCTTTTTTATTGTGGAAGTGATAGGAATTGTGTAAAATTTGATTACATAATCAAAAAAATGTTTATATAATCAAATGGAGAGTTTATGGAAACTAATAAAAATACCTTTATTCAGGAAGCAAGAAAACAACAAATTATTGAAGCGACCATAAGGACTTTAGGTGATATCGGTTATGTGAAAGCGAGTTTAGCTCAAATTGCAAAACGTGCTTCCATCAGCACAGCATTAATTTCGTATCATTTTGCTGATCGACAAGATTTAATAGAACAATGTCTGCAAGCATTGATTGATCAATCAGCAACATATATTTTGACGAAAACATATACTGTGGATGAACCAGCTTCGCAACTAGCTAATTTTATTGAAGCGAGTATTGCCTATCAAGCAACACATCCAAAAGAGAATGTAGCATTGCTAGAAATCGTTTTTAATGCTCGTACTGTTAATGACGTTCCTTTTTATAAGTTACCAGATGATGGAGAAGACCCTTTATTAAAAGCTTTATGCAATATATTAAATAAGGGAAAAGAACAAGGGAAATTCTATGTCACATCTGTCAATGTCATGGCAAAAGTTATTCAAGGAGCTATTGGCGAGTACATGCTAATTGGGGGACCGTTTTCTATTGATGCGGAACAATATAGTGAAGAGGTCACTAAAATCATCTGGACAGCCATGAAAGTAGAGGGAACTAACAATGCTTAAAGCGTTATTTAATTGGATGTTTGTCATTGGCCTAATGTTACTAGGCGGTCGTCTTGTGACGGGGGTTTGTCGATATTTTGACATTCCTTTTACAACATTCTTTAAAGACTATGCCCTAGTATCTATGATTATTTTAATAGTAGGAATTATAGGTACTGAGTCAATGAAGAAACGAAAATAAGAATAGAAAAAAGATTCGTCACAATAATGTAACGAATCTTTTTTTTGGACTATTTCTTTTTTTCATTATAGTTACTACGAGCAACGAGCATAATCATGTAACATAATAGACCGAATAAGAGAGAAATTAATAATGAATGCAGTAATGCGACTGATAAGTTCAGTTTAGTTAGGACTACTAACATACCAGCAATCACTTGTAAAAATACTATAGTAAAAGCAATAACCCAACCATAGTAAACAACACGTTGATTTTTATATTCTTTCACAGCGTGCCAAGTTATGTATGTAATCCAAATGAAAATAATAAGAACAGCTAGACGATGTCCCATTTGCACCCATTCGTACATATTATTTGGAGGTGCTAAAGGTGTTTCGTTATAGCAAAATGGCCAATCTGGACAAATTAAGCTCGAATCTGTATGTCGAACTAATGCTCCTGTATAAACGACTAAATAAGAATAAATTGTGACAGCAATAGTATGCCAACGTAACTTTTTACCAATAAATACGTTATCGGCATCAAATTTCCGATCGACTTCAAATACAATCATAGAAAGAAGCAGAACCGCGGCAAAGGAAATAAGAGAAATACCAAAATGCAGTGCTAGGATGAAATCACCTTGGCCCCATAATACTTGAGCCGCTCCAATAAGAGCCTGCGCAATTAAGAAAAACATTGCTAAGAAACCTAATAGCTTTACTTCACGAATATGTCCGAGCTTACGCCATGTCCAAACTGTTAACACAAGAATTGAAATAGATACGACTCCAGTAACAAGACGATGTGAGAATTCAATAAGGACTTCGGGTGTAATCTCTTTAGGAATAAGAGATCCATTACAATCAGGCCAGTTTCGACCACAGCCTAAGCCACTATCTGTTTTCGTAACGAGAGCTCCACCTAGTAATATAAGGAGCATCCCTACCGTAGCGGCAACAGCAAACCACTTCAAATATCTGTTGTGTTGCATAAAATGAGTCACCTACTTTATCTATCAACATTACAAGAAAGTAATGTTTCTGCTACTCGATAATATCGAAAATACGTTTAAAAAACAACTTGTAAAGAGAAGGGAGTACTAGATGTCGATTGCATTTCACAAATTGTTCATAATTTCGTGCTTTAACCTTCACAATTCATTTTAGAAAATGTTTTACTATAGATATGTTGTTTTTAATTATATTTCTAGACAAAACTAATTTTTACAACTTCATCTAAATTTCACTTAATGTCTAGAAATCAATCGCAAATTTCGCTATAGTTATTGTTAGCGGAATATGCTTACAAAAATGAAAGGAGAGGTATTATGTCAAACGGACGTACACTGGCGGCTACTAGAAATACTGGCCCAGAAACAACATCAGTTGTAAAAGATTTCTTAGCACTAATAAAAATTGGTATCGTAAACTCGAATCTTGTCACAACGTTTACAGGGATGTGGCTGGCTTTTCAATTTACTAGTAGACATTTCTTGCAAGAGCTTGATGTCATATTATTCACCATGCTGGGTGCGGCATTAATCATTGGTGGCTCAGGTGCAATGAATAACTTTATTGATCAGGATATAGATCCAATCATGAAAAGAACGAAAGCAAGACCGACAGTGACTGGCAGATTCAAGCCGAATTTTGTATTGACCATTGCCCTCTCATTTTTAATTGTAGGTGAAATTTTGTTATTTGCGGCTTCGTTTGCAGCCGGCATGTGGGGACTAGCAGGAATATTTGCTTATGTCGTTCTGTATTCAATGTGGTCAAAGAGGAAGCATGTTAGTAACACGGTTGTAGGAAGCATTTCAGGGGCTATTCCTCCTATTATTGGATTCGCAGCAGTAGAACCTGCTTTAGGTCCAGGAGCACTTGCCTTATTCCTAATTATGTTTGCATGGCAACCACCACATTTCTACGCGCTTGCTATGAAACGTACAGAGGAATATCGTGCAGCTAAAATACCAATGCTACCTGTTGTAAAGGGATTTAAACGTACAAAGTACTCAATGTTATTCTGGATTCTTTTATTATTACCGTTACCTTTCCTTTTACCAGAGCTCGGACTTGGCTTTTTAACTCTTGCGACTGCATTGAACGTGGGTTGGTTAATACTGGCTCTGAAAGGCTTTACAACAAAAGATGATATGAAATGGGCAAATAGAATGTTTATTTATTCGTTGAATCATATGACTATACTATTTGTATCCATCATAATATTTGCGGTGTTTAGCTAAATTTAGGGATTCTTTCTTTTTCTAAAGAATTCATATAGACAGAACTAATGTCCTATGTACGCATGAAAATACAACAAAGAAAGAGGGGTTTAATTAAGCTATGATGAAAGGGCTTAAAAAATGGCGTCTTTTTTCACTTCTAGCAGTGATGATGGTTTTCCTTTCAGGTTGCGGTGAAGATTATCTTTCTACACTAAAACCATCTGGAGAAGTAGGTAAACAACAATTAAATTTATTACTGTTAACTACTGTAATTATGACGCTAGTAGTAGTAATAGTATCGGTTATTTATTTACTTGCATTCTTAAAATTCCGTCGTTCACGCGTTGGTGAAAATGTTATCCCTAAGCAAGTAGAGGGTAGTCATACGTTAGAAGTGATTTGGACAGTTATACCGATTATTTTATTATTAATTATCGCTGTACCAGTTGTTACAACTACTTATAAATTTGCAGATGTTGCTGCAATGGATGAGGTAGATGAAGAAGGGAACAAAACTGCCCTAACAATCAATGTAACAGCCAAATTATATTGGTGGGAATTCGAATATCCTAACCAAGGTATTATAACGGCTCAAGAGCTAGTAGTACCAACAGGTGAAAAAGTTTACTTTAATTTAAAAGCTGCCGATGTTAAGCACTCATTCTGGATTCCTGCTGTAGGCGGTAAAATGGATACGAACGTAGAAAACTTAAACAAGTTCTACTTAGTATTTGATAAAGAATCAAAAGATCTAAAAGATGGCGTATTTTATGGAAAATGTGCTGAATTATGTGGACCTTCACATGCATTAATGGACTTTAAAGTAAAAGCATTAAGCCCAGACGCATTTGACGCATGGGTTGATGCAATGAAAGCGACTGAAGGACAAACTGCTGACAAAGCTTCTACAGATCTTGGTGAAGCAACTTTTGCTAACAGCTGCTTAGGCTGTCATGCTATCTCAGGTTCAGGAGCAGGCGGTACACCAGGTCCAAACTTAACTACGTTTGGTGACCGTAACCGTGTTGCTGGTTTCTTAGAACACAATGAAGAAAATCTAGAAGCTTGGATTAAAAACCCAGAGGAATTTAAACCAGGTAACTTAATGATGAATGCTGAAGGCACTGCGCCTATTTACGGCAATTTATCTGAAGAAGAAATAAAAGCTCTTGCAACTTACATCATGGGCTTATCAGTTGAAAAATAATTTTCGTTCTATGTAACAAATTTTGAGGGAGGTAAAAGTTGTGAGCTCATACACACAGAAAAAGGGCTTTGGAGCAACTGTCTGGGATTACATTACTACTGTTGACCACAAAAAGTTAGCAGTCATGTATTTATTAGCCGGAACATTGTTCTTCGCTATCGCTGGTTTTGAAGCGTTATTAATGCGTATTCAGTTAATGAAGCCTAATAACGATTTCGTATCAGCAGGTTTTTTCAATGAATTATTAACAATGCACGGAACAACTATGTTATTCCTAGCTGCTACTCCATTACTATTCGCATTTATGAACATGCTTGTACCATTACAAATTGGTGCGCGTGACGTTGCATTCCCGTTCCTTAACTCATTAGGGTTCTGGTTATTCTTCCTAGGTGCAGTATTCCTTCACCTGTCATTCTTTATGGGTGGCGCTCCTGATGCGGGCTGGACTTCATATGCATCATTATCTTTATATTCTCCAGGGCATGGTATTGACTTCTATGTACTTGGTTTACAAATTTCAGGGGCAGGTACTTTAATTTCAGGTCTTAACTTTATTGTTACGATTATTACAATGCGTGCTCCAGGTATGACATTCATGCGTATGCCATTATTCACATGGACAGCTCTTGTTTCAAGTGCATTAATTTTATTCGCATTCCCTCCATTAACAATTGGTTTATTAATGATGTTATTTGACCGTATGTTCGGTGGTAACTTCTTTGATCATACAATGGGTGGTAACACAGTCATTTGGGAGCACTTATTCTGGATCTTTGGACACCCAGAGGTTTATATTTTAGTATTACCAGCGTTCGGTTTATTCTCTGAGATTATTCCTACGTTCTCTCGTAAACGCTTATTCGGATACTCTTCAATGGTATTCGCAACAATTTTAATTGGTTTCTTAGGGTTCATGGTTTGGGCCCATCACATGTTTACAGTTGGTCTAGGACCAACAGCAAACGCAATCTTCGCTGTTGCAACAATGGCAATTGCGGTTCCAACAGGTATGAAAGTATTCAACTGGATTCTAACTATTTGGGGCGGATCTATTAAAGTTACAACACCAATGCTATATGCACTTGGTTTCATCCCGTCATTCGTTGCGGGTGGTGTTACAGGGGTCATGCAAGCATCTGCACCTCTAGACTATCAATTACATGATTCTTACTTTATCGTAGCTCACTTCCACTACGTAATCGTTGGTGGTATCGTTACAGCATTATTTGGTTCGGCGCACTTCTACTGGCCAATTTTCTTCAACCGTATGTTAAACGAAACATTAGGGAAATGGACTTTCTGGGTATTCTTTATCGGATTCCATTTAACATTCTTCGTACAACATTTCCTAGGATTAATGGGTATGCCACGTCGCGTATTCACTTACATGGAAGGTCAAGGTTGGGATCAGTTCAACTATATTTCTACAATCGGTGCATTAATGATGGGTGTTGGGGTTATCATGATGGTAATCAACTGCTTAATGTCTATCAAAGGTAAACCAGCAGGTCGCGATCCATGGGGCGATGGCCGTACATTAGAATGGGCTATTCCACAGCCAATTCCATTCTATAACTTCCGTCAAACTCCACTTGTTCGTGGATTAGATCCATATTGGATTGAAAAACAAGAAGGTAACAAAGAAGGTATGACATATGCTGAACCAATCGGTGATATTCATATGCCAAATAACTCAGCGATTCCATTCGTTATTTCATTAGGTATGTTTATTGCAGCATTCGGTGCACTTTATAATCCAGATGCAGATAAACCTTGGTCAATCTATATCTTAATCGGTGGTCTTGCTATTACATTTGGTGCAATGATTGTCCGTTCTATTAAAGATGATCACGGCTTCCATTTACACAAAGAAGAAATTCTTGAAATTGAAGAGCAACTTTATGGCAAAGGGGGAAATAAATAATGGATTTCAATACTAAATTTACTCCTCATACTTGGCCAGATCATCCTGAACAAGCTACGATGGAAGGTAAAAACAAAGTCGTTGGTTTCTGGATTTTCCTTGCCTGTGAAGTTGTACTTTTTGCAAGTTTATTCGCTACTTACTTAGCGCTTAAGAACAAAGGGCCAGCTGGCATGGAGTTCACAACTCAAGGTTTATTTGAATTACCATTAGCATTTGCTATGACGATGTTATTATTAACATCATCACTAACATCTGTTTATGCAATTTACCACATGCGTAACTTTAACTTTAAAGGTATGCAAACTTGGTTAGCGATTACTTTAGCATTAGGTCTTGGATTCTTAGCACTTGAAATCTACGAATTCCAACACTATGTGCATCTTGGTTTTACATTTAACCAATCTGCATTTGCAACTGCATTCTATTCTTTAGTTGGTACACATGGTTTCCACGTAACTTTAGGTCTTGTATGGATTGCAACTTTAATGATCCGTAATGCTAAACGTGGTTTAAACCTATACAATGCACCTAAATTCTTCGTAGCTGCTTTATATTGGCACTTTATTGACGTAGTTTGGGTATTCATCTTTACAGTAGTTTACTTGATGGGAGTGATCGGATAATGTCTTCACACGATACACCTATAGTTGCTAAGTCACAGGCACAATATGAGTATGATCGACATCATAATGCCGTTCATATGCGTAAACAAGTAATCAACTTCGCGCTTATGATATTCTTTACGTTTATCGCATTCGCAGTAGTTGCAGCTGATTTTTCTAAATACTTAATTATGCCATTCGTTTTATTGTTAGCTGGTGTTCAAGTTGTACTTCAGCTTTATTCTTTCATGCACTTAGAAGACAAAAAAACTCACTTCGGTGGCGTTATTGGTTTCTTCATGTGGGTGGGAATGTTAATCGCATTTACATTCTTCTTAGCCTTTTTAACAATCATTTGGTGGTAAACACCAAAAAAAGCACGTTCGTCACTTTATACGAACGTGCTTTTTGTATTTTTAAGCTGGAATATAAATAGTGAAGGTTGCAAAAAGAAGCCAACACTGGCAAACTTAACATTTGTTCACCGTTCGTTCATTGCAGTATAGCTGTAAGCGTTTTATAATAGGGGTATTGAAGTTTAAAGGAGTGCGTTCTATATGCCACTTAGTATATTTGGTTTCCAAGCATTATGGAGCCCATATCTAATAGGAGTTCTTGTTTTTATAACAATCATCTATTTTTTAGTCACAGTAAAGTGGCGTAAAGATTTTAAAGTAAGTGAACCTTTAAAAAAGGGAGAAGCCATTTATTTCGTGTTAGCCATGATTACAATTTATATCATCAAAGGATCTCCAGTGGATTTAATGGCTCACATTATGTTTACCATGCATATGGTGCAAATGGCTATCTTATTATTACTTGTACCTATTTTTTTAATTAAAGGAATCCCTTGGTGGGTTTGGAAGGTCGCTATTGAAGCACCGGTTGTTAGAACCCTGTTTAAAGTACTAACATTACCAGTCGTTGCAGTGTTTGTATTTATTGGTCTATTTTCCTTCTATCATTTACCTGCAGTATTAGATTATATTAAATTAAATGAAACACTACATGGTACCTATACATTTGTATTATTTCTATCCGCTGTTTTTATGTACTGGCCTTTAATTCAAAATATGCCAGATAGAACTCAAATGAAGCCCTTGCATAAATTAGGCTATATTATTGCCAATGCCGTTTTAATTACACCTGCTTGTGGATTAATCATTTTTGCACCTAATGCCATGTACGAAACCTATACAAATGGAGATGCATGGTTAAAAGCAATGGAGCTTTGTGTTCCAGCCTCTACGTTGTCAGGGTTATCATTATCAGGGCCCGAGTTGTTTACAGACATGAAACCTGTTGCAGACCAGCAGCTAGGTGGCGTACTTATGAAAATCATACAAGAACTTATTTTTGGTATATTACTTGGTGCAATCTTTACAAAATGGTATCGTTCTGAACAAAAAGATCCAGATAAAATTACTGCTGATGCATTAGCTGCCCATCAAAAACAATGGGAGAGTCAACAGCAGCATTAATTGTAAAATAGAAATTTACTTTGTATAAGGGGTTTTGACAATGGAATTGGAAATTTTGCCTACTATTAGTACATCGTTTATCGTGATTAGTGCTGTACTAGTAGCGATAGGATGGGGCTTAATTATAAAAAGAAATGTAGAAGGACATAAAAAAGTAATGCTTGCTGCAGGTGTTGCTGCACTGATCTTCTTTATCATTTATGCTTCACGTACAGTGTTTATTGGAAATACTGCATTTGGTGGAGGAGAACATCTAAAACCATATTATACGTTCTTCTTGATTTTCCATATCATCTTGGCAACATCTGGGGCCGTGTTTGGGATTGTTAGTATTATTTCGGGTCTTAAAACAAATCTTAAACTACACCGACGCATCGGACCGATTACAAGTATTATTTGGTTCTTCGTCGCTATTACTGGCGTACTTGTTTATTTATTATTGTATATTCTATTTGAACCAGGCGAAACAACATCTGTTATTAAAGCCATTTTAGGATTTTAAAAAAATCTCCCACCTTATTTTTGGACAGGTGGGAGGTTTTTTGTCGTTGGCTGAATTAATGAGAGCACCACTACAAAAAGTAATGGTCCAATTAAAATACCTAGAAAACCAAAAATTTTAAAACCGATAAACATCGCAATAAAGGTAGAAAGTGAAGAAAGTCCAATTTTATCGCCTATTATTTTCGGCTCAATCATCCGACGAACTAAAAATTGTCCCACTGTTAATAAAATTAACACAACAGCATAAAGGTAATCGCCAGCAAATACTTGATAAATAGCCCAAGGGACTAATAAAATAAATGAGTCAAGAAATGGGATGAAGTCTAAAACGACAAGAAGCAGTGCTAACAATAGAGGAAAGGGTGTTTTGAGAAAATAAAAAGCTGCGATCGCTAATGCAAAAATACTTACACCTACCAGCAATTGTGCTTTCAAAAATCCGAATAGGGCTAGTTTAACTCGGTGCCCAATAAATACGATTTTTTGATGGTAATGAAATGGAACGGGCATTAATAATTTTTGATTGATGGTTGGTAATTCCAAAAGCAACATATATAAGACAATCCAATAAACAAAAATATCAAATAATCGTGTTGGGATATACGTTAGTAAAGTCGACCAGACGTTGACATTTGTTAAAGAGAATGCAAAATTTTCGATTGAAGCCAAAGCTCTTGCAATCATGAATTGAATTTGTGAAACTAGTTCTACAGGCAAATGATAGGTGTGGTTACTTAGTTTAGATTGCATTTGAATCCATATGGCCGAGAGTTGATTCAGATAGTCTGGAATATGAATAATAAAAGATGAAAATTGTTTCCAGCTTACATAGATGATAAGCGTACATAATAATAAAGATATACTTAGAAAAAATAAAAAAAAGATGGAGACCACTATCTTACGCTTTTTTCGAAAACGTTTGCTCATTCGAACAATAATAGGTTCTAAAAGTAATGCAGTTAAGTAGGCAAGTAAGATCGGCAATGATATTGAAATGAACCAGAGGATAAAAACCCCAACTGCGATGACGATAATGGGATGACGAAAAAAAGGACGATTAAAAAATGACAACAATTTTCTCACCTACATCTTGTTATAGATATAGGTAGTATGAGAAGAAATCAAAATTTTACTCAAAATAAAAAAGACTGGGCTGCCAGTCTTTTCGTAACAATGAAGCTATTTAATGCTATATCACTTTTCAAACAGTAAAGATTGATTAGCGTGCGTTAACAGGTTCAAAGTTATTTTTATGTGTAGGTTCGATTGAGAATTGATCTAATTCTAATTTAACCTTTTTTAAGATTTCTTCACATTTTTTTACAAGGTGTGCTGGGTAAACTTCATCATCCCCATATTCTACACCATGTGGATAATAATATTTACCAAGTGCTGGTTTCATTAATGTAAGGATGGCATCATGTGCGCCAACATCACCAGAAATGGCATATGCGAATACGCGTAGGTAATAGCGACCTTCACGAGTATCGAAACGTTTATCGAATGTCATACGTTCGTAATCCCAGCCGCCATCACATTCTAAACCATGTTTTTTCATAATGCTGACAATTAGCTCTTGATCAGCTGTTAAATTTTCAAGGTTAGTATTTTCAAAATACATGTATAATCCTCCTTTAGGTTCTCGTACAAAGTATACGCTCATTTTTATAATAGAGCATATTCGACATTGTTGCAATGACAACATTGTGTCAACCCAATTACAATTGATATAATAACTTACAATAATGGTGATGAAA
>Ga0213820_1000116_pt1 | contig 81056 bp, 69 predicted proteins | sample MC6MC0910MG_FD_179889 | JGI IMG/M metagenome (GOLD analysis project Ga0213820, IMG submission 179889) | Enriched soil aggregate microbial communities from Iowa State University, Ames, United States - MC6-MC0910-MG | ecosystem: Environmental > Terrestrial > Soil > Unclassified | place: USA: Iowa...
CTACGGCAGTGCTCCGGCAGCAGCGACGCCAGCGCCTGCTCCTGCGTCGGCAAGTTCTTTGCGCAGCCCGACGCCAGCCGCGGGTGCGGCACGTCCTGCTCCAGCGCCTGCGCCCGCGCGCAGCGCTGTGCCGACCCCTTCGCCGACGTCGGCTGCGCCTAAGCGCAAGGCCTACAAGCTGGTGGCCATCGGCACTTCGACCGGCGGCCCGGTTGCCCTGCAGCGGGTCCTGACCCAGTTGCCAGCCAACTTCCCGGCACCGATCGTGCTCATCCAGCACATGCCGGCAGCGTTCACCAAAGCCTTCGCCGAGCGTCTGGACAAGCTGTGCCGCATCAGCGTCAAGGAAGCCGAAGACGGCGACATCTTGCGTCCGGGCCTGGCGCTGCTGGCCCCCGGCGGCAAGCAGATGATGGTCGACGGTCGTGGCGCGGTGAAGATCCTGCCCGGCGACGAACGCCTGAACTACAAACCATGCGTCGACATTACCTTTGGCTCTGCGGCCAAATCCTACGGTGACAAAGTGCTGGCCGTGGTCCTCACCGGCATGGGCGCCGACGGTCGCGAAGGCGCGCGTCTGCTCAAGCAGGGCGGTAGCCACATCTGGGCGCAGGACGAAGCCAGTTGCGTGATCTACGGCATGCCCATGGCGATCGTCAAAGCCGATCTGGCTGACGCCGTTTACAGCCTGGACGACATCGGGCGCCATCTGGTCGAGGCGTGTCTGTAATGGATGTTTTGACGCTGATAGGGATCATTCTTGCGTTCGTCGCCATCATCGGCGGCAACTTCCTCGAAGGCGGTCATCTGGGTGCGTTGCTCAACGGCCCGGCGGCGCTGATCGTGGTCGGCGGCACGGTTGCGGCCTGCCTGCTGCAGACGCCCATGAGTGCGTTCAAGCGGGCGATCCAGATCTTCGTCTGGATTCTGTTTCCGCCGCGCATCGACCTGGCCGGCGGCATCGACCGCGTTGTGTCCTGGAGCCTGACCGCGCGCAAGGAAGGCCTGCTGGGTCTGGAAACCGTCGCCGACACCGAGCCCGACGCCTACTCGCGCAAAGGCCTGCAACTGCTGGTGGACGGCGCCGAGCCGGAAGCCATTCGCAGCATTCTCGAAGTGGATTTCCTGACCCAGGAAAGCCGCGACATCCAGGCCGCCAAAGTCTTTGAAAGCATGGGCGGTTATGCGCCGACCATCGGCATCATCGGCGCGGTCATGGGCCTGATTCACGTGATGGGCAACCTGGCTGACCCCAACCAGCTGGGCAGCGGCATCGCCGTGGCATTCGTGGCGACCATCTATGGCGTGGCGTCGGCCAACCTTATCCTGCTGCCGGTGGCCAACAAGCTCAAGGCCGTGGCCATGCGCCAGTCGCGCTATCGCGAAATGCTCCTTGAAGGCCTGCTGTCGATTGCCGAAGGCGAGAACCCGCGCTCCATCGAGCTGAAGCTGCAAGGCTTCATGGAGTGACGCACTGATGGCCCGTCGACGTCGCCACCACGAAGAGCACGAGAATCACGAACGCTGGCTGGTGTCCTACGCGGACTTCATTACCTTGCTGTTCGCGTTTTTCGTGGTCATGTATTCCATTTCCTCGCTCAACGAAGGCAAATACAAAGTGCTTTCCGAGGCACTGGTGGGCGTGTTCAACGAAGCCGAGCGCAGTGTGCGGCCGATCCCCATTGGTGAGCAGAAGCCACAGACCGTGCGCCCGGCCGATCCGCTGGTCAAAGACAGCGATCAGACCGATGCCGCGCTGGGGCAGGCCGCCCAGGACCCGCTCAAATCCATCGCCGACGATGTGAATACTGCCTTCGGCGACCTGATCGCCTCCAATCAGATGACCGTACGCGGCAACGAGCTGTGGATCGAGATCGAACTCAACTCCAGCCTGCTGTTCGGCAGCGGCGATGCCATGCCCAGCAACCTGGCATTCGATCTGATCGACAAAGTGGCAAAGATCATCAAACCGTTCGACAACCCGATTCACGTCGAAGGCTTCACCGACGACCAGCCCATCAACTCTCCACAGTACCCGAGCAACTGGGAGCTGTCCTCGGCGCGGGCATCGAGCATCGTGCGTATGCTGGCCATGGACGGGATCAACCCGGCGCGCATGGCTTCGGTCGGTTATGGCGAATTCCAGCCGCTGACCTCCAACGCCACCGCCGATGGCCGCGCGCGTAACCGTCGCGTGGTGTTGGTGATCTCGCGCAATCTGGACGTGCGTCGCAGCCTGACCGGCTCGGGTACCGCAGCCAATGCGAAACCCGATGCGGCATTGCGCCGTGCTGGCACACAAACTGCACCGCCTCCAGCCAAACCGCCGCAAGGCGTCAAATCTTCGTCATCTGCCCCTTAACGGTCCCGGTCAGGCGCACACCCTGATCGGTGGGAAAACGAACACATGAGAGTCTGGGCAGTCGCCAATCAGAAAGGCGGGGTCGGCAAGACCACCACCTCGATCGCTTTAGCCGGCTTGCTGGCTGAGGCGGGCAAGCGCGTGGTCGTCGTCGACCTGGACCCCCACGGCTCGATGACCAGCTATTTCGGGCACAACCCCGATGAGCTGGAGCACAGCTGTTTTGACCTGTTCCTCAACAAGGGTGTGGGGCCCGAAGGCCTGCCGGGCCAGCTGCTGCTTCCTACTAGCGATCAACGCATTTCTCTGCTCCCCTCGAGCACCGCACTGGCCACCCTTGAGCGCCAGTCGCCGGGGCAGAGCGGCCTGGGCCTGGTGATCGCCAAGAGCCTGGCGCAGCTGTGGCAGGATTTCGATTACGCCATCATCGACAGCCCACCGTTGCTGGGCGTGTTGATGGTCAATGCCCTGGCGGCGAGCCAGCAGTTGGCAATTCCGGTGCAGACCGAATTTCTGGCGGTCAAGGGTCTGGAGCGCATGGTCAACACCCTGACCATGATCAACCGCTCGCGCAAAGTGCCGCTGCCGTACACCATTGTGCCGACCCTGTTCGACCGCCGTACCCAAGCCTCGATGGGCACCCTGAAACTGTTGCGCGACAGCTTTCCCGAGCATGTCTGGAAAGCCTACATCCCGGTCGACACGCGCCTGCGCGATGCCAGCCGGGCGGGCGTCACGCCGTCGCAGTTCGATGGCAAGAGCCGGGGCGTGCTGGCGTACCGCGCGCTGCTTAAACACATGCTCACCGAGCAGCTCGTAGGGCAGGTGGCCTGACGTGTCCGCTGATCGTTTATTCATGAGCCTTGCGCCTGCGCGCTCAAGTCGACTGCCTGTGCAGCCGATATCTGGATCAGGCGGTAATCGCATCACTTATTTTCGGGCTCCTGTATGAACCGCCCTCTGGACATCGCAACACGACCACAACTGGCGCTGCAGAACTATCTTGACGCGTTGCTTCAGGACGCCACGCAAGAGCTGGAACTCGCCCCCGCCATCGATGAATTTCAAGCGGCCGTGCTCGAAGAGCAGGCCCATGACGCGCGCATGCGCTCGGCGGTGGCCGAAGCGGTCGCGGCGGCTGTGCCGGTTGCTCCTGCAATCCGGCCGGCGCCTGTGTCCCTGGCGTTCGTGCCTGAGGTCAAACCGGCTGCGCCTGCGCCTGCGCCTGCGCCGGTGGCCAGGCCGGTTGCCGAGCCCGTGGTGGCCAGGGTGCTGGAAAAGCCGGTCATCCTGCCGCCTGTCATTGCCCCACCGGTTATAGCGCCGCCTGAGGTGGAGCCCGTCGTGGTTCAGCCTGAAGTCGCGCTGATCGAGCCTGTGGCCGAGGTGCACCTGCCGTCGCAGCGTACGCCCACGCCGCCACCGACCTGCGACGAGCGTCCGGCCTGGGCTGCCGAGCCGTTCGAATGCCTGTTGTTCGATGTCGCAGGCCTGACCCTCGCGGTGCCGCTGGTGTGCCTGGGTTCGATCTACCCGCTGGCCGGCCATGACCTGACGCCGTTGTTCGGCCAGCCGGACTGGTTCCTCGGCATTTTGCCCAGCCAGGCCGGCAACTTGAAGGTACTGGACACCGCGCGCTGGATCATGCCCGACCGCTACCGCGACGATTTTCGTCAGGGCCTGCAATACGTGATCTCGGTTCAGGGCTACGAGTGGGGGTTGGCGGTGCATCAGGTCAGCCGTTCGCTGCGCCTGGACCCCAACGAAATCAAGTGGCGTACCCATCGCGGTCAGCGCCCCTGGCTTGCCGGGACCGTGATCGAGCACATGTGTGCGCTGCTGGACGTTTCTGAACTGGCCGAGCTGATTGCCAGCGGCGCGGTCAAGCAGATGCAAACACGCAAGTAGCTGTATTAAAAAGCATCATCAAATAAACACAGGGTGGCGTTACGGCGTCATTCGCAGAGCACAACACGCAAGGGGTTAGGGGTATGAAGAAGTCGTCAGCACAGGGTTCCGAAGATCCGATCCTGCAATGGGTCACCTTCCGCCTGGACAACGAAACGTATGGCATCAACGTGATGCAGGTTCAGGAAGTGCTGCGCTACACCGAGATCGCGCCAGTGCCGGGAGCGCCAAGCTACGTGCTGGGCATCATCAACCTGCGCGGTAACGTGGTCACTGTGATCGATACGCGGCAGCGCTTTGGTCTGCCACCGGTTGAAGTCAGCGACAACACGCGTATCGTGATCATCGAGGCCGACAAGCAAGTGGTCGGGATCCTGGTCGATAGCGTCGCCGAAGTGGTCTATCTGCGTCAGTCGGAAGTCGAAACCGCGCCAAACGTGGGCAACGACGAATCCGCCAAGTTCATCCAGGGCGTATGCAACAAAAACGGCGAGCTGCTGATCCTCGTGGAACTGGACAAGATGATGTCCGAGGAAGAGTGGTCCGAGCTGGAGAACATCTGATTGATCTTTGAGGTTGCAGTCATTTTTCTGGCGGTACTGTGGGTCGCGAGCGTCGCGATGTTCATGGCCCACACCAAACGCTTGCGCACCCTGGCCACGCAGCAGCTCGAGGCTGACTCGCTGCGTGACCAGCGCATCCGCGAACTGGCCCGGCGCCTTGAGAACTATCAGGGTGGGACGGTGAAGATGGGCGATGACCTGCATGAGTTGCGGGCGATCGTCGCGCCGCTGCCGGACAAGATCACGGCGCTGGAGCAGCGTGATCCTTCGACATTGTCTTTTGCTCAGGCGGCGCGTCTGGTGAGCATGGGGGCCAGTGTCGATGAGCTGACGCAGTCTTGCGGTTTGACTCAGGCTGAGGCGCAGTTGATGAGCAAGTTGCATGGGAATAATTGATCTTTTTTAGCTCTGCCTGACCGTGACGGCAAAAGCGTTTCGCCTTAGGCGGGCTAGTGGGCGGGGTTAGATCCGTTATTGGTGGGGCTGCTGATTACGGTTGCGCTCTTACAGCGGGTCACTTTTTCCAAGAGCCGAAAAAGTAACCAAAAAGGCCCTGCTCCTGGCTTGGCCCGACTGCGTCGGGTTCCCTCAGCTCCGGCGATGCTCCGTGGGCACGCCGCCATCCCCCATCCATGGCGGGGGGCGGCTCTCGCGGCATCCATGCCGCTCGGCCCACTGCGCATCGCCTGCGTTCGGCCTGCACCCAAGTCGCGTTCTGCGGCGCTTGAGCTAGCGCGTAGAAGATCAAGATCAAGATTGAAAGCGAACGCCTGTCCAGGCTTCGGCCGGATCTTCTGTAGCAGGTTGACGCTCAGCGAGGCGTGATATTCCGCTCAACCGGCTGCGGGTCCTGATCAAACCCTTCCGGAAACTTCCCTTTCAACCGCCACGCAAACGCGATGATCTCGGCGATGGTCAGGTACAGCTCTTGAGGAATGCTGTCCCCGAGTTCCATGCGCGCCAGCATGGTCACCAGTTCGGCGTTCTCGTAGATGGGCACTTTGTATTCGCGGGCGATGGCCAGGATGGCTTCGGCCAGGGCGTCGTCGCCTTTGGCGGTGAGGGTCGGGGCTTGCTGGCCGTCGTAGCTCAGGGCGATGGCCTGGCGCGGATTGGGTTCGGGCTTGCTCATCAGGCGTTCTCGTCGATCCAGCGTTGTTCCAGCACGGTTCTTGCGCCTTGGGCGGGCACGCCGCGGTTGCAGGCCAGTTCCTTCACGTTCAGGCCGCAGGCCACCAGTCGTGCGCGCAGGCTGTCCAGTTCGCTGGAGATCAGTTCGGCGGCGCCTTCGCGCTGTGCCCACATCTGGCTCGACAGGCTGCCGGCAATCAGCTGCGCCTGAACCTGCAGCGGGCCCAGCGGCTCCAGATCGAAGGCCAGCTCCACGCGCCAGAGCTTTTCTTTCTCCTTGACCTCCTGGAGTGCGGTTTCCGGGCTTTCTTCGCGCTCGGGGGCGTCCTCACGCTGCAGCTTGACCTGCAACGGCACCACGTCGTGGGCGTTGCGCATGGGGATTTCCAGTTGCCAGGTGGTCACCTGGGTGCCATCGGCGTTGGTGCGGGTCTGTTCCAGGCCGCCCAGTTGGTGGCTCTGCAAACGCGAGATAGCACCCGCTGCGAGCTTGAGCAGGGTTTCCAGATCGTCCTTGCTCTCGGGGTTGCCGAGGGTGCGCGAGGGTAATGGAAAGTTGCTCGGCACGCTCGGCGCGGACACCAGCCCCAGCGTACCCAGCGCGTTACGAACGAAACTGGGCATGGCCCGGGCAAGGGTGTTGGCCGCCGCCGCGCCGTCGTAACTGACGTTGCCGGGCAGGCCCGGGAGGATCTGCGAGATGACCCGCAACAGGTTGGCCTTGAGGTCCGGCACCAGTGTCGGGTTTTCTCCGGCCAGCAGGCGCGACTCCATGAACAGGCCGCTGGCGTTCAGGGCCTGGGCCACGCCTTTGGCGGTGGTCATCTGTTGCAGGTCGGGCAGGTCGGCGAACAGCTGATCGATGCTGGCGCGCAGGGACGGCGTCAGCGTGTCGGGGCCATCGGTGGTCGGGGGCGGCAGGTTCTGTAAGGCGGTGATCAGGCTTTGCAGCGAGCCCTGACGGCTTTGCTGGGTCGACAGTTGCTGGGCCAGGGCCAGTTCATCGAGACGATTGGGCATGGCGACGAAATTCAGCGCCTGGCTGTTCTGCACTTGCGCGCTGAGCAGGCTGCCGACCCGCAGCGGCTGCGGGCTGTCGATGGTCAGGCTGCTGCCCGCCAGCGTGGTGTTGAGCAGCATGACGATGGAGCGGTAGTTCGTTGCCTGTGTCGAGCTGCCTGCAGGCTGGCCGGCCAGTTGCGCGACGTTCTGCGCGGCAACCTGGGTGGTCAGCACCTTGCCTTGCAGGAGAGTGCCAGCAGGCAGTTGCCGGGTGTCGATGCTGGTCACGCTGTTGGCGCTGGCTTTTTGCAGGTCCTGCACGCTGATGGTCAGGGTGTCGGACGAGCCCTGAGCGACCGTCACATTGGTGCCGGGTGTAAGCGGCAACGAGCTGCTGACGGGGAGGGTGGTCTGGCGACCGTTGTCCATGGTCAATTTGAGCAGCAGCTGGAAATCCTGGCCGAGCTGTTTGAGACTGACCACTTCGGCATTGGCGACCTGGCCCGAATTGAGCAGGCCTTCGCGCGGTTCTATCAGCTTGAGCACTTCACCCGCAGGCACGCCCGCACGCAGCAGGGCAGTGGCGGCTGCAACGGGAGAAAGGTTGGGTATATCGCCTGTCATCAGATCCCGACTCGGTAAAATTGCGCTCTCAAGGGCTCAAGCTGGCATAATCCAGCTCCGGCGTCATCGGCAGGCCATTGGAGTCGCATCACTATAACGGCCGCCGCGACCCCGACTTGAACCGCCGTGCACACCTGTCATCCGAAAAGAAGGTTCCCATGTCGATCCCCGTTCTTGAAGCCGTGGCGCTGGCCTGTGAGCGTGACTGGCGCTTGCTGTTCGAGCACCTCGATCTGCGGCTGGCGGCGGGCGACATGGTGCAGATCAGCGGCCCCAACGGCAGCGGCAAGACCAGCCTGTTACGCCTGCTCAGCGGCTTGATGCAGCCCACCGCTGGCAACATTCTTCTCGATGGCAAACCCCTGGCCGAACAACGCAGCGAGCTGGCGCACAACCTGTTGTGGATCGGCCACGCCGCGGGCATCAAGGACCTGCTCACCCCCGTGGAAAACCTCTCCTGGCTCTGCGCCTTGCACCACAGCGTCGACTCCGCCGATATCTGGAAGGCCCTTGAAGCGGTTGGACTGCGCGGTTTCGAAGATGTGCCGTGCCATACCTTGTCTGCCGGGCAAAAACGCCGCGTGGCGCTGGCGCGTCTCTATTTGCCGGGGCCGGCCTTGTGGATGCTCGACGAGCCGTTCACTGCGCTGGACAAGCAAGGCGTGGCGCAACTCGAAGAGCACCTGGCCCGCCACTGTGAGCAGGGCGGCACGGTGGTGCTGACCACTCACCACTCGCTGAGCCGCACGCCGGCCGGTTACCGCGATCTGGACCTGGGGCAGTGGGCCGTATGAGTCATGTGTTCACCCTGTTGATCGCCCGCGAAGCCCGCCTGCTGTTTCGCCGGCCTGCCGAATTGCTCAACCCGCTGGTGTTCTTCGCCATCGTCATCGCCCTGTTCCCGCTGGCCGTCGGCCCTGAGGCGCAGTTGCTGCAAACGCTGTCGCCGGGGCTGGTCTGGGTGGCGGCATTGTTGTCGGTGCTGCTGTCGCTGGACGGCCTGTTTCGCAGCGACTTCGAAGACGGCTCCCTCGAACAATGGGTGCTGTCGTCGCACCCGCTGCCTTTATTGGTGCTGGCCAAGGTGCTGGCACACTGGACGTTTTCCGGGCTGGCGCTGGTCCTGCTGTCGCCCGTGCTGGCCTTGATGCTCGGTTTGCCGAGTGCATGCCTGCCGGTGTTGCTATTGTCATTGTTATTGGGCACGCCCGTTTTGAGCTTGCTGGGCGCGGTCGGCGCGGCGCTGACGGTGGGCCTCAAGCGCGGCGGTTTGCTGCTGGCCTTGCTGATTCTGCCGCTGTACATCCCGGTGCTGATCCTGGGCAGCGGCGCGTTGCAGGCTGCACTTGGGGGGATGCCTGCGACCGGCTATCTGCTTTGGCTTGGCAGCCTGACCGCACTCGCTATAACGCTGACACCTTTTGCAATTGCCGCTGGCTTGAAGATCAGTGTTGGCGAATAATCAATTCCTGATCGATCGGACAGGTTTTTAGTCCTTGCATACACGACGCTTCGGTCAACAGAAGCGCACGAACATGAATGAACCGTGATGAACAGCATGATGAAAAAGGCAGCGCGATGAACACAAGCGCCAAGACGAAAACCGGCATCAGCTGGGCCTGGTTCCACAAGCTGGGCTCGCCGAAGTGGTTTTACGGCATCAGCGGCCGCCTGTTGCCGTGGCTGAGCGTTGCCGCCGCGCTCTTGATCGGCATCGGCGTGGTCTGGGGCCTGGCCTTCGCGCCGCCGGATTACCAGCAAGGCAACAGTTTCCGCATCATCTATATCCACGTGCCGTCGGCGATGCTGGCGCAGTCCTGCTACGTGATGCTCGCGGTGTGCGGCGTGGTCGGGCTGGTCTGGAAGATGAAAATGGCCGACGTCGCGCTGCAATGCGCCGCGCCCATCGGGGCCTGGATGACTGCCGTGGCGCTGGTGACCGGGGCCATCTGGGGCAAGCCCACCTGGGGCTCGTGGTGGGTCTGGGACGCACGCCTGACCTCTATGCTGATTCTGCTGTTCCTGTACTTCGGTCTGATTGCGCTGGGCAACGCCATCAGCAATCGTGACAGCGCGGCCAAGGCCTGTGCGGTGCTGGCCATCGTCGGCGTGATCAACATCCCGATCATCAAATACTCGGTCCAGTGGTGGAACACCTTGCACCAGGGCGCGACCTTCAGCCTCACGGAAAAACCGGCAATGCCCGCCGAAATGTGGCTGCCGCTGCTGTTCACGGCATTGGGCTTTTACTGTTTCTTCGGCGCGGTGTTGCTGCTGCGCATGCGCCTCGAAGTGCTCAAGCGCGAGTCCCGCGCCAGCTGGGTCAAGGACGAAGTCCTGAAGAGCCTTGGGCAGCGTTCGGGCAAGGGAGGCGCGCAATGAGCTTCGATTCCTTCAGCGATTTTCTGGCCATGGGCAAACACGGGCTGTTCGTCTGGACCGCCTATGGCATCTGTCTGACTGTACTGGCAATCAACGTCGCGTCACCGCTGTTGGCGCGTCGGCGTTACCTGCAACAAGAGGCGCGCCGTCTGCGCCGGGAGAGCAACACGTGAATCCGCTGCGAAAAAAACGCCTATTGATCATCGTGGCGATCCTCGCCGGGGTCGGCATTGCTGTCACGCTGGCCCTTAGCGCCCTGCAGGAAAACATCAACCTGTTCTACACCCCGACCCAGATCGCCAGCGGCGAAGCCCCCCATGACACGCGCATCCGCGCCGGTGGCATGGTCGAGAAAGGCTCGCTGCAACGGTCCGCCGACTCGCTGGACGTGACCTTCGTGGTCACTGACTTCAACAAATCGGTGACCATCACCTATCGCGGCATTCTTCCCGATCTGTTCCGCGAAGGGCAGGGCATCGTCGCGCTCGGCAAGCTCAATGCCGATGGCGTAGTGGAGGCCGATGAAGTGCTGGCCAAACACGACGAGAAATACATGCCGCCGGAAGTCACCAAGGCGTTGAAAGACAGCGGCCAATCCGCACCGAACCAACCGGCAGGCGCGTCTTACACGCCCGCTAAGCAGGGGTAAGCCATGATTCCCGAACTCGGCCATTTGGCCATGATCCTGGCCCTGTGTTTCGCCGTCGTGCAGGCCACCGTGCCGCTGTTCGGGGCCTGGCGCGGCGATCGTCTGTGGATGGGCCTGGCCCAGCCGGCGGCGTGGGGGCAGTTCGCTTTTCTGCTGTTCGCTTTCGGCTGCCTGAGCTACTCGTTCATGGTCGACGACTTCTCTGTCACCTACATCGCCGAAAATTCCAACAGCGCCTTGCCGTGGTACTACAAATTCAGCGCCGTATGGGGCGCTCACGAAGGCTCCTTGCTGCTCTGGGCGCTGATTCTCGGCGGCTGGACCTTTGCCGTGTCGGTGTTCTCCCGCCAGTTGCCGCAGGTGATGCTGGCGCGGGTGCTGGCGGTGATGGGCATGATCAGCGTGGGCTTTTTGCTGTTCCTGATCCTCACCTCCAACCCGTTCAGCCGCTTGCTGCCGCAGATGCCACAGGACGGTCGCGACCTCAACCCGCTGCTGCAAGACCCCGGCCTGATCATTCACCCGCCGATGCTCTACATGGGCTATGTCGGGTTCTCGGTGGCCTTCGCCTTTGCCATCGCGGCCTTGCTCGGCGGTCGTCTGGATGCCGCGTGGGCTCGCTGGTCGCGGCCCTGGACCATCATTGCCTGGGCCTTTCTCGGCATCGGTATTACCCTGGGTTCCTGGTGGGCTTACTACGAGCTGGGCTGGGGCGGCTGGTGGTTCTGGGATCCGGTGGAAAACGCCTCGTTCATGCCATGGCTGGTGGGCACTGCGCTGATTCACTCCCTGGCGGTCACGGAAAAACGCGGCGTGTTCAAGAGCTGGACCGTGTTGCTGGCCATTGCCGCGTTCTCGTTGAGCCTGCTGGGCACCTTCCTCGTGCGTTCCGGCGTGCTGACCTCGGTGCACGCGTTCGCCTCCGACCCTGCGCGCGGCGTGTTCATCCTGATCTTCCTGCTGATGGTGGTGGGCGGTTCGCTGACCCTGTTCGCCATTCGCGCGCCAGTGGTGAAAAGCCACGTCGGCTTTGGCCTGTGGTCCCGGGAAACCCTGCTGCTGGGCAATAACCTGGTGCTGGTGGTGGCGGCGTCGATGATTCTGCTCGGCACTCTGTATCCGCTGGTGCTGGATGCCCTGAGCGGGGCGAAGATGTCGGTAGGCCCACCGTATTTCAACGCGCTGTTCGTGCCGCTGATGGGTTTGCTGATGTTCGTCATGGCCATCGGCGTGCTGGTGCGCTGGAAAGACACGCCGCTCAAATGGCTGCTGAGCATGCTCGCGCCGGTGCTGGTGGGCAGCGCGGTGCTGGCGGTGGTCGCCGGATTCGCCATGGCCGATTTCCACTGGGCGGTGCTCGCCACCTTCCTGCTCGCGGCCTGGGTGCTGCTGGCCGGCGTGCGCGACCTGCTCGACAAGACCCGCCATAAGGGCCTGCTCAAGGGCATGCGCTCGATGACCCGCAGTTACTGGGGCATGCAGATTTCCCACATCGGCATCGCCGTGGTCGCGCTGGGCGTGGTGCTGTCGAGCCAGAACAGCGCCGAGCGCGACCTGCGTCTGGCCCCCGGCGATTCGGTGGAGCTGGGCGGCTATCAGTTTGTCTTCGAGGGCGCCAGGCACGTTCAGGGCCCCAACTTCACCTCCGATAAAGGCACCATCCGCGTGCTCGACAACGGCAAGGAAGTGACAGTGTTGTATCCGGAAAAACGCCTTTACACCGTGCAGCGTTCGATGATGACCGAAGCGGGCATCGACGCCGGTTTCACCCGCGATCTCTACGTCGCGCTGGGCGAGCCGTTGGACAACGGCGCGTGGGCGGTGCGCGTGCACGTCAAGCCGTTCGTGCGCTGGATCTGGTTCGGCGGTTTGATCACCGCGCTCGGCGGTCTGCTGGCGGCACTGGACAAGCGTTATCGGGTCAAGGTCAGGGCAAAGGTGCGTGACGCGTTGGGTCTGTCGGGAGCTGCGGTATGAAGCGTTGGGTGTTGTTGATTCCGCTGGCGCTGTTTCTGGGCCTGGCGGCGTTTCTCTATAGAGGGCTGTATCTGGACCCGTCGGAGTTGCCCTCGGCGCTGATTGGCAAGCCGTTCCCCGAGTTTTCCCTGCCTGCGGTGCAGGATGGCAAAACCCTGAGCCGCGCGGATCTTGTGGGCAAACCGGCGCTGGTCAACGTCTGGGGCACCTGGTGCATCGCCTGCCGCGTCGAACACCCGGTGCTGACCAAGCTGGCGCAGCAGGGCGTGGTGATCTACGGCGTCAACTACAAGGACGTCAACGCCGACGCCTTGAAGTGGCTCAAGGACTTTCACGACCCTTATCAGCTAAACATCAATGACGAAGCCGGCAGTCTGGGGCTGAATCTGGGCGTCTACGGCGCGCCGGAAACTTTCCTCATTGATCGCAAGGGCATCATTCGCTACAAGCACGTCGGCGTGATCGACGAGACCGTGTGGCGCGAGAAGCTGGCCGGTCAGTATCAGGGGCTGGTGGACGAGGGGCGGCAATGAAGCGCTTTCTAGCTGCCGCAGTGTTAGCGCTGGGGTCCATCGGTATCGCCCACGCCGCCATCGACGCCTACACCTTCAAGGACGAGGCCGAGCGCGCTCGTTACACCGAGCTGACCCGCGAGCTGCGTTGCCCGAAATGCCAGAACCAGGACATCGCCGACTCTAACGCGCCCATTGCCGCAGACCTGCGCAAAGAGATCTACCGCATGCTCGGCGAAGGCCAGAGCAATCAGCAGATCATCGACTTCATGGTCGACCGCTATGGCGAGTTCGTGCGCTACAAGCCCGAGCTGAACGCCCACACCTGGCTGCTCTGGTTCGGCCCTGCCGGGCTGTTGCTGGGCGGGGTGCTGTTGATTGGCGTGATCGTTGCGCGCCGCCGTGGCCAGCGTGCCCAGGACGCCGATGTGCTTTCCGACGAGGAGCGTCAGCGCCTCGCCCACTTGCTGGATAAAAACCACGAATGATCGATTTCTGGCTAGCGGCCGGCCTGCTGTTGCTGGTGGCCCTGAGTTTCCTGCTGATCCCTCTGCTGCGTGGCCGTCGCGCCCAAAGCGAAGAAGACCGCACCGCCCTTAACGTCGCGCTGTATCAAGAGCGCCTGGCCGAGCTGCAGACGCAGCAGGCTGAAGGCGTGCTGACGGCCGCGCAAATGGACAGTGGTCGTGCCGAAGCCGCCCGCGAGCTGCTGGCCGACACCGAAGGCGCGTCGGCCGAGCGGGTTTCGCGTCTGGGCAAGCCGCTGCCGTTGCTGGTGGCGGTGCTGGTGCCGGTCATGGGTTTTGCGCTGTACCTGCATTTCGGCGCCAGCGACAAGGTCGAGCTGACCCGGGAATTCGCCCAGCCACCGGCGTCTCTGGCGCAGATGACCGATCGTCTCGAACGCGCGGTCAAGGCCCAGCCGGACTCGGCGGAGAGCCTGTATTTCCTCGCTCGCACCTACATGGCCCAGGACCGTCCAGCCGATGCGGCGAGGATGTTCGAACGCGCCGTCGCGCTGGCCGGGCGTCAGCCGGAGCTGTTGGGGCAGTGGGCGCAGTCGCTGTATTTCGCCGGTAACAAGGCATGGACCCCGCAGATTCAGGCGCTGGCCGATGAAGCCCTGAAGACCGACCCCAAGGAAGTCACCAGCCTGGGGCTCAAGGGCATTAACGCCTTCGAAAGCCAGCATTTCCAGGAGGCCGTGGATTACTGGAAGCGCCTGCTCGCCGTGCTGCCGCCCAACGATCCGTCCCGCGCGGCGCTCGAAGGCGGCATTGCCCGCGCCAGCGATCGACTGGTGCAGAACGGCGGCCAGGTGCAGGATGCCCCCCTAGTGGCCGCGCCCGGCGCGCATCTGAAGGTTCGCGTGATGCTGTCTGACGACCTCAGAGGCAAGGTGCAGCCCGGTGACACGGTGTTCGTGTTTGCCCGCGCCGTGTCCGGCCCGCCTGCGCCGTTGGCGGTCAAGCGGGTGACCGTGGCCGACCTGCCGGTAGAGGTCGAGCTGACCGATGCTGACGCAATGATGCCGCAACTGAAACTGTCGAACTTTCCGGAAGTCCAACTGGTTGCGCGGGTATCCCGCGCAGGCCAGCCCACCTCCGGAGAGTGGATCGGTCGCAGTCAGCCGTTGCCCAGCAACGTGACTGCCCGACAGGCCCTGACCATCGACAGCCCCGATCAGTAGCCCCTCAAGACCTGACCGTGCGGCCCAGACACAGTAGAGAGCACTATGTATCGCGTCGCACGATTTGCCTTGTTGAGTGTGGTGGTGGCCCTGAGCGCGGCCTGTGCGGTCCAGCGCCCCGGGCCGCAGAGTTCGGAGCCGATTCCGACCATGCCGTCGCCTTCGCCGACCCCACAACCGGGAACGCCCCGCACCACGCCACAAACCCCACCGTCGACGCCGATTCCGTCCGGCCCGAAAACCTCCTCCCATTTCGCCCCGCCACCGGGTGGCAATAGCCACTGGGACGCGAAGCTGGGCGTGCATGTGCTGGATAACGTGCCCAACACCTTCTACCGCCAGCGCACCTACTACCGCTGGAACAACGGCTGGACCTGGTCCACCTCGCCAAGCGGCCCGTGGCAGGAAACCGATGCCAGCGGGGTACCGCCGGGGTTGAGTCGCCAGTTCGGTAATTGAGCGTCGCGTCGACTGGTTGCTGCTTCTGATTCTGCCCGGAGGGCGTAGGAGCGTGGCTTGCCCGCGAAGGGTTGTGTCAGGCACCGCGATACTGACAGGCTCACCACAAGCGCGGGCAAGCGCGCTCCTACAGGAACGTGTTCTGGCGTAAGCCGTCCGGCAAGGCCAAACAAAAACGGCGACCTCAAGAGGTCGCCGTTTTTCGTCCCGCCCAGCGCTTACTTGGCCGGATAGATCTGATCGAACACCCCACCGTCAACAAAGTGGGTCTTCTGCACCGTGCGCCAGTCGCCGAAGGTTTTCTCGACATTGAGGAAGTCGACTTTCGGGAAGCGATCGGTGTACTTGGCCAGCACCGCCGGGTCACGCGGGCGCAGGTAGTTCGCCGCAGCGATTTCCTGACCTTCTGGCGACCACAGGTACTTCAGGTAATCCTCGGCCAGGGCGCGCGAGCCTTTCTTGTCGACGACTTTGTCGACCACGCTCACCGGTGGCTCGGCTTCGGCAGAAACGCTGGGATAGACCACTTCGAACTGATCACGGCCAAACTCGCGGGCGATCATTTCGGCTTCGTTTTCGAAGGTCACCAGCACGTCGCCGATGTGGTTGGTCATGAAGGTGGTGGTGGCGCCGCGGCCACCGGTGTCGAGGACCGGCACGTGGCTGAACAGCTGGCCGACGAATTTTTTCGCAGCGGCTTCATCGCCACCGTTCTTCAGGGTGTAGCCCCACGCGGAGAGGTAGGTGTAGCGGCCATTGCCTGAGGTCTTCGGATTGGGTACTACGACCTCAACGCCATCCTTGACCAGATCGTTCCAGTCCTTCAGCGCCTTTGGGTTGCCTTTGCGCACGATGAACACTGTAGCCGAGGTGAACGGCGCGCTGCTGTTCGGCAGGCGAGTCACCCAGTCCTTCGGCACCAGCTCGCCGTTGTCGGCCAGGGCGTTGATGTCGGTGGCCATGTTCATGGTGATCACGTCAGCCTGCAGGCCGTCGATCACGGCGCGCGCCTGTTTGCTCGAGCCGCCGAAGGACATCTGCAGTTTAACGTCTTCCTTGTGCTCGGCCTGCCAGTGTTTCTGGAAGGCGGCGTTGTAGTCCTTGTAGAAGTCGCGCATCACGTCGTACGAGACGTTGAGCAGTTCAGGGGCGGCCTGGGCGGCGCTGCCAAAGGCCATTGCGGCGGTCAGAAGAGAAGCGGCGAAGAGTTTGTTCACTGCGAATTCCTTTGTCGTGTCAGAGATTTATTCTTATGAAAAAAGCGATGGCTAATGGCCGCGACTATAACGAAAACCCTTAAGCCCTTAATAGATTAAAAACGTCTGTGCTTATGGTTTTCCGTCTGGGGCGGTTGCGCTCAAGGAGTCGACCTTAGGAAACAGCGCGTTGCCGCAACGGCTGCAAAACGCGGCGCTGCCCTCATGGCTGTTCTTGGTGCACACCGGGCAGTCGTGCTGCAGTTGATCGCCGCGCATGGCGTTGGCCAGCTCCGCAGTGAAAATCCCCGTAGGCACGGCGATGATCGAGTAACCAGTGATCATCACCAGCGACGACAGTATCTGACCCACCGGCGTCTTCGGCACGATATCGCCAAAGCCCACGGTGGTCAGGGTCACGATCGCCCAATAGATGCCTTTGGGAATGCTGGTGAAGCCATGTTCCGGGCCTTCGATGACGTACATCAGCGTGCCGAACACGGTGACCAGCGTCGAGACCGTCACCAGAAACACGATGATCTTCTGCTTGCTGCCGCGCAGGGCCGCCAGCAGGTAATTGGCCTGTCTGAGGTAAGGGCTGAGCTTGAGCACGCGGAAGATCCGCAGCATCCGCACCACGCGAATGATCAACAGGTACTGCGCATCGGCGTTATACAGCGCCAGGATACCCGGCACGATGGCCAGCAGGTCGATCAGGCCATAAAAGCTGAAGGCGTACTTCAGCGGTTGGGGCGAGCAATACAGGCGCAGGATGTACTCGACGAGAAACACCAGGGTGAAGCCCCATTCGATGTACGCCAGCACATCGGCGTAATTGCGATGCACGGCTTCGATGCTGTCGAGCATGACGACCAACAGGCTGCTGAGGATGATCAGCAGCAGGATCTTGTCGAAGCGCCGACCGGCCTTGGTGTCGGTCTGAAAAACGATGATGCGCAGCTGTTCGCGCCAGCCGGTGTTGCTATCCATGGTGCAGTTCCGAATACAGGGTCGGCAGAGCCTGTGGCAATCCGCTCAGGAGCGCAACCGCTGATCGCTGATCGACTGTCGCAAAAGGCGACCGCTGGCCTGCACCAGCCAGCAGGCAAGGATGAACGGCGCAGTCAGGGTCGCCAGGCCCAGCCCGGAAAAGCCGGGTTGCAACAGGATAGCCAGGACGATGGCAATGCCCGGCAGCCAGGGTTTGTAGCGCACATGGCTGAACGCTAACGCTGCCAATGCCGGGTTGTAGCCCGACAGCCCCAGCAGCGTCAGATTGCTTTCCTGCTGCCACAGGGCAAAGGCTATCCCGCTGATGCAACCCAGCGCGGCCCACAGCGCGGCAGTGCGGTTGGCGATCAGCAGGCCGACGCCGATCAGCACACCGGCCAATGGATGGTCGAGCAGAAACACCTGCCCGAGCCCCAGTGGCAGCGCCTGAATCAGGTCAGAGTCAGCCACGCGCAGGCTTGGCAGTGGCTCGGCAAACATCAGCAGCACCCAGCTGAACAATACGAACGGCGCGGTGTAAGCCTTCAGACAAGAGGCGCGGGGCGTGCGTCGCAGCCAGGCGTGGATGAGCATCGCGCTCAGGCCGCCGCAGGCGATGATCAACAGCGGCAGCAGAGGTGACCACTCGAAGCGGTAGCTGATCAGCAGCCCCAGCAGCACACCGTTGTAGCTGTAGACGCCAGACTGTCGCTCGGCCTTGGCGTAGCCGCGACGCTGCGCCGTCAGTAGCCCCGCCACAGCACCGAGCAACGCGCCGCCCAGGGAGGAAGGCGCACTGATGAGGATCGCCAGCAGGCACATCAGTCCGCACAGCGGGTTACGTTGCAGCAACACCTGGCTGAAGCCATTGAGCAGGGCTTCGGCCCAGTCAGGGCATTGAGTGACGCGGGCAGACTCTTGAATGGACATGGCTGTATTCAATATTTATTTTTATTGTATACATGATGTCCAAAGGGCGAGCGCCGATCAAGCCCTGTCACACAGGGCTAATCATTGGAGGGGATTCAAGCGGTGGCGAAGCGTTTTTCGAGGTAGTCGATGATGACTTTGGACTCGTACATCCACACGGTCTGGCCGGCTTCTTCGATGCGCAGGCACGGCACCTTGATCTTGCCGCCTTCGCTGAGCAGGGTCTGGCGATCCAGCTCGTTGTTCTTCGCGTCGCGCAGTGCGACCGGCACGTTCAGCCGACGCAGGGTGCGACGGGTTTTCACGCAGAACGGGCAGGCGTGGAACTGATACAGGGTCAGGTCTTTGGCCGAGGCCTCGACGGCGGCCTGCGCCTCTTGCGAACGTTTTTTCTTGCTCGGGCGGGTCAGAAAGTCGACCAGAATGACCAACTGGCCAAGGCCGACCCGCAGTGCCTTCATCAACATGCTTGAAACCTCGCGGCCGCAACGGGCGTTGCGGCGCTTCAGGACGCCCGGATCACTTGATCAGGCTGAGGAACTCGGTACGAGTGGCGGCGTTTTCGCGGAACTCACCCAGCATGACCGAGGTGATCATTGAGGAATTCTGCTTCTCGACGCCGCGCATCATCATGCACATGTGCTTGGCTTCGATGACCACGGCCACACCCAGTGCGCCGGTGACCTGCTGAACGGCTTCAGCGATCTGGCGGCTGAGGTTTTCCTGGATCTGCAGGCGACGGGCGAACATGTCGACGATGCGCGCGACCTTGGACAGGCCCAGCACCTTGCCGCTCGGGATGTAGGCTACGTGAGCCTTGCCGATGAAAGGCAGCAGGTGGTGTTCGCACAGCGAGTACAGCTCGATGTCCTTGACCAGCACCATCTCGCTGTTGTCGGAGCTGAACAGCGCGCCGTTGGTGACTTCTTCCAGGGTCTGCTGGTAACCGCGGCAGAGATACTGCATGGCTTTGGCTGCACGTTTAGGGGTGTCGAGCAGGCCTTCGCGGGAGACGTCTTCGCCAAGTTGACCAAGGATCGCCGTGTAATTCTGTTCCAGTGTCACAGGGTTGTATTCCGTGTGGGTTCAAGAAAAACGCAGGGTTGGTGGCCTGCAAAGGCGCACATAGTAGCGTAGCTCGGCGATGAGGGGTACGGCGGGCGACCGACAAACCTGCGGCACGTCGCCGCCCGCAGGTCTGTCAGGGGACCTTTACCCAACCTTTACCCAGTGGTTATGTCGAAATGTATCCGTCCGGTGTCTGAGTTAATGGGTGACAGATGCCCGGATGAAGAGAGTGAGATTATGTTTAGCCGAATCGCGAAAATCGCACTGGTGATCGCCCTGACGTCGTCGGTTTCGGGATGTTTCTTTGGCCCTGGATGGGGCCGTCATGGTGGTTGGGATCATCGTCACTACGATGGAGGCCATTATTACGACGGGCGCGGTGGCTACGGCCCGGGGCCTGGCGACTACCGCCGCTGATTTCTTTGTTTGACCTGATCGGGTGTTGAGACCCCGTTCGCTACCCACACGGGATATCACTGAACAAAGGCCGTTACGCAAGTGTTTTTGCGTAGCGGCCTTTTCGTTTTTGCGCGCGTTCGTATCAGGCTGGATACCCGCTGGCTACCAAATGACGACGCGGTTTGGCCCGTGTGTGCTGTCAGACTTTGCAGGTGGTGAACGCCTGTCGTTGAGCCCGTTTTCAAAGAGAGTGAGCAAAATGTTGAGTCGTATAGCGAAAGTCGCGGTGGTCATCGCGGTGATGTCGGCCATGTCCGGCTGCTGGCCTTTCTGGGGCCCGGGTTGGGGTGGTCATGGCGGTGGGCATGGAGGCGGGGGCGGTCATTACGAGGGCGGCGGCCCAGGTGGCGGTGGTCCCGGCGGTGGTGGTCCGGGTCCTCGCTGATCTCAGGCGGCTCCAGTCGCTCACCTTGCGGTGGTGATGGCCAGACGCAGTTCATTTGGGGCCGGCTTGTTCACGAAAGCATCTTTTCAGTCACCCTGTCCGGGCCTGATCTGATGTATTCGCGAACAAGCTCAGGCCCACAGGGGACGGTGTGAGCGTGAAACCGCAAAGGTGCGGACGATCAGAAATCGTCGTCCTTGTCGAAACGGCGGGCTTCGCGTTGCAGCTGGTAAACGAAGCGTTCGACCTGGCGCTGCACCAATCCGCTGATGTTGTGGAAGCGCACGCCGGCGAAGGTGGTGTTGATCCTTTCTTCGAAGTGCAGATAACGCAGTTCCACCGAGGTGGTCATGCTGCCGAAGGGCAGGGCGGCGATGAAGCGGTCGTACACCTGGCCCAGCTGCATGCGTTCTGAAAAGTCGCCTTCAAAGCGCAGCTTGCAACCGGTGGCTGAGATGTCCAGCAGCTTGCCCTTGAGCGGAGCCTTGAGTTTCTCGCCGCCAACTTCGATGTCGACCAGCGAGGCCAGCTTCAGTGCAGCGCGGAAGGCGTTGCGACGCTGGTGGTAGATCACTTCTTCAGGCATCGGGCCGCGATAGCTGTGCGGCTCCTCGATGATCCTCATCTGCCCTTTGACTTCCCAGGCAATGCGCACACCATCGTGGAAGCCTTCGATACGAAAGGCTTCACCGTTGGCCAGAAAGCGTTCACCGTCGCGGGGGATCATCTCGTCGAGCGCGATCTCGTTGCTGTCGCGGTCAACGTCGATGACGTAGCTCTGGAAGCGCTGGCTGCGCTCGTGAAAAGTGATGATCAAAGGATCATGGCTTTCCATCAAAAGGCGCAGGTTGGCGGCAATTTCCAAAGGCGTGTTCAGTACCTTCGGGGGCTGCGGAACATCTTCCGCGCTTGAGGCATTCACGGTTTATCCATCTCCAGGCAAATAACGACAGCGTGCGGCGCGGGGCATTTTGCCACCATGTTGCACGCCTTGATACAAGAACTTACGCCTGGCTAAGCGGACGTGGTCTGGCTCTTCCGGATGTCGAACCCCGGCTGTCATACAGCGCTGGCGTGTCGCCTCCGTTGAGAATCCTGAGTTGCTGCGCCGTGGTCAGCTGTTGCAGCTGGATCAGACTGCCATTTTGCTGATTCGCAGCCTGACATTCGGCAATCAGCGCACTCAGTTCGTCGCCCGCTTTCAATAACGCATCGCCCACTGACGAGTGTCTGGCCACTTCTTCAAGTCCCGCGCGATTGGCAGGCAGGCCAAGACTCGACAGCAGCTGAGTGCGTCTGCGTCCGTGCTGTTCGAGCACGATCACCAACGCCTGTTTCTGCGCCAGGATGTGTTCCATTTCGACCATATTGCGACCGTGCAGGGCCAGTGACTCGGCCTTCAGGATCTCCAGCAGGTGCTGAGTCGGCGCAATATCGTCAGTGATCAGTTGAAGCAACGTAGTGTCTTGCATCGCATGCCCTGGGGTTCAAGCGTCCAGAAGCTTTTGCGCAGACCGGGGGCTAGCGCTGGGCTTCGAAATTAAGCAGTTTGTTCGCAACACGGTTGCTGTCGACCTTGTAACTGCCATCGGCGATAGCCTGTTTCAACTCAGCCACACGGCTGCTGTTGACGACGGGCTGATCACGCAACGAATCAGTGATCTTCTGCAACTGTTGAGCTTCGCTGCTCAAACTGACTGTCTCACCGCTACCGCTTACGCTGGCGGAAGTGCTGGCCGTCGCCGGGGCTTCGGTTTTGCTGGCTTCCTTGGTGCTGGCGGTACGTGCTGTACCTCCGACGGTAGTGGAACTATTCAAACGACTGAAGTCGATGACCATGATTGAAAACCTCTGGGTTCTTGGACGCTTGCCATGGTTTCGGCCAAACCCGGAATAACTTTAGGGCCAGTGCGAAAACAGTCTCGAATGGACTTCGCAGAGGGCGTTTGGGTTCCGAGTGTAGAAAAAGCGCAAGCGCAGCGCCAGAGGACAACGGGCTTTACATAGGCACCTCGACCTGCCCGGGGGCGACGATATTGGCCTTGATCACACGTTTGGAATTGAGGTTCTTGACCCGTATCTGCTCGTTGAAGCCGCCATCGGAGAGGGCTTCACCGGGCATGCGTACGCTCATCGCACCGCTGCGCGCGCTGATGACGACCTGATCGCCTTTGCGCACCATCTGCGGCTGCGCCAAGTGCACGGGGGTCAGAATCTGATCGATGACCGTTGGTCGGACAACTTTCTGCCCGACCGCTTGATCCAGGGAATCCAGAAACCCTGCGCCCAGCTGCCCTACGTCACGCTCGCGCATCGCCACATCGCTTTCGGAAACAATGGCGTCGCGCTTCATCGGCCGCACCACGGTCACGACATTGCGAAAAAGATGTACCTGCGCGGGCACGAACACCGTCCATGGGGAGCTGCCTTCGCAACGCAGCTTCACGGTGACCCGGCCGATGGGCTGGGCCGGGCTTTCCAAGGTGGCTGTCAAATCCTTGTCACAGTGCGGCATGCGCAGGCGAGGGTCGAGCTGCTTGACTTCGATTTCATAACGGCCTGCGGTTTGACTGGTGGCCAGATAGTCTTCGACAGTGAATTCAAGAAAGCCCTGGGTGACGCCGATAAGTTGTTCAGGCAGCGTCACATTGTCGGCGCGACAAAGGTTTGCACCGACAAGCAGACACACGGCAACGAGGCCGCCGATCAAATGACGGCTTGCGTTTGTCAGGTGTCGAGATACTGTCGTTAATAGGTTCATGCCGGGTATTTAGCAAGGCCCGTGCCGCTTGCCGTTTTGGCAGTGCGCAATTGGTCGTTTTGGAGGGTGGTGCATGGCTGGTGTTTTGGATTCAGTGAACCAGCGCACTCAACTGGTAGGGCAGAACCGCCTTGAACTGTTGTTGTTCCGTCTGGACGGCAAGCAGTTGTATGGGATTAACGTGTTCAAGGTAAAAGAGGTGCTTCAGTGCCCAAAACTTACCCACATGCCCAAATCCAGTCCGATTGTGCGCGGAGTGGCGAATATTCGTGGCGGGACGATCCCGATTCTTGATCTGGCGCTCGCGACCGGCGGTACGCCGTTGGGCAACATCGCCAATGCGTTTGTGATCATTACCGAATACAACACCAAGATTCAGGGGTTTCTGGTGCATTCGGTCGAGCGCATCGTGAACATGAACTGGGAAGACATTCATCCGCCACCCAAGGGAACCGGTCGCGATCACTACCTCACGGCCGTGACGCGTATCGATAACCAGTTGGTGGAAATCATCGACGTGGAGAAAATCCTCGCCGAAGTGGCACCGGTCTCGGAAAATATTTCCGCGGGCGTGGTGAGTGAAGAAGTTCAGCACAAGGCCTTGTCCCTGCGTGTCTTGACGGTCGACGACTCGTCCGTGGCGCGCAAGCAGGTGACGCGTTGCCTGCAGACCGTGGGCGTGGAGGTGACGGCGTTGAATGACGGTCGTCAGGCACTCGATTTCCTGCGCAAACTGGTAGACGAAGGCAAGAAACCCGAAGAAGAGTTTCTGATGATGATCTCCGACATTGAAATGCCGGAGATGGACGGCTACACCTTGACTGCAGAGATCCGCAGCGATCCGCGCATGCAAAAGCTGCACATCGTCCTGCACACCTCGTTGTCGGGGGTGTTCAACCAGGCGATGGTGAAGAAAGTCGGTGCCGACGATTTTCTGGCCAAGTTCCGGCCGGACGATCTTGCAGCGAGAGTGGTAGATCGTATCAGGGCGGCAGATATCAGCTGAGGAGGGTCTTCCTCGGCTGTTCACATGATTTGAGAGGCGGCATGTCTACAGGTAATTTGGATTTTGAGCAGTTCCGGGTCTTCCTGGAAAAAGCCTGTGGCATTTTGCTGGGTGAAAACAAGCAGTACCTGGTCTCCAGCCGCCTGAACAAGCTGATGGAGCAGCAGGGTCTGAAATCCCTGGGCGAGCTGATTCAGCGCATCCAGACGCAGCCGCGCAGTGGTTTGCGCGAGCAGGTGGTGGATGCGATGACCACCAACGAAACCCTGTGGTTTCGCGATACCTACCCGTTCGAGGTGCTCAAGAACAAGGTGCTGCCCGAGCAGATCAAGGCCAGTCCCGGCTTGCGTCCGCGCATCTGGTCGGCAGCCTGTTCGTCGGGGCAGGAGCCGTATTCGCTGTCGATGTCGATCGATGAGTTCGAGCGCAGCAACCCTGGCCAGTTGAAATCAGGGGCGCAGATCGTCGCGACGGATCTGTCCGGCAGCATGCTCAATAACTGCAAGACGGGCGAGTACGACAGCCTGGCAATCGGTCGGGGCTTGTCGCCGGACCGGCTGCAGCGCTATTTCGATCAGAAGACGCCGGGGCGCTGGACGGTCAAGGCGCCGATCAAGAGCCGTGTGGAGTTTCGTTCGTTCAACCTGCTGGACAGTTATGCGGCGCTGGGCAAGTTCGACATCGTGTTTTGTCGCAATGTGTTGATCTACTTTTCCGCTGAGGTGAAGAAGGACATTCTGTTGCGCATTCATGCGACGTTGAAGCCAGGGGGGTATTTGTTCCTGGGGGCGTCGGAGGCGTTGAACGGGCTGCCGGATCATTATCAGATGGTGCAGTGCAGTCCGGGGATCATCTATCAGGCCAAGTGATGATGGGCTGGCTGTTTTTTGGAGAACCCGCTTTGGCGGGTTTTCTTTTTCTGGGCGCGCAAGGAGGGGGTGAATATCCGTTGTTGGCGGTGTTGTTGCAGCAGCGTCAGCCAAGGCACCTCAGTACCACCAAGAAACGACGAGCAAAAAAACGGCACCCTCAGGTGCCGTTCTCTTTAACACGTCGTGCCAATCAGCTATGCAGCGTTTCCGCTGCGTAGAGCGTGTTCTCCAGCAGGCACGCGCGGGTCATCGGGCCAACGCCGCCTGGCACCGGAGTGATCCAGCCTGCGCGGGGCAGGGCGGTCTCGTAGACCACGTCACCTACCAGCTTGCCGTCGTCCTGGCGGTTGATACCGACGTCGATCACGATCGCGCCTTCCTTGATCCACTCACCTTTGACCAGCCCCGGTTTGCCCGCGGCCACGACCACCAGATCCGCGCGGCCGACATGGCCTGCCAGATCCTGGGTGAAGCGGTGGGTCACGGTCACGGTGCAACCGGCCAGCAGCAGCTCCATCGCCATCGGGCGACCCACGATGTTGGACGCGCCCACCACCACTGCATCCTTGCCATACAGGTCCACGCCGGTGCTTTGCAGCAGGGTCATGATGCCTTTCGGGGTGCAGGGGCGCAGCAGCGGGATGCGCTGGGCCAGGCGGCCGACGTTATAAGGGTGGAAACCGTCGACGTCCTTGTCCGGACGAATGCGCTCCAGCAGTGGCGAGGAATCCAGATGCTCAGGCAGCGGCAGTTGCAGCAGGATACCGTCGATGGCCGGATCGTCGTTGAGGCTGTCGATCAGATCGGTCAGCTCGGTCTGGGAGGTGGTGGCGGGCAGGTCGTAGGCCCGGGAGATGAAGCCGACCTCTTCACAGTCTTTGCGTTTGTGCGAGACGTAAACCTGAGAGGCGGGGTCGCTGCCGACCAGAATCACCGCGAGGCCCGGTGTGCGCAGCCCTTGCTCGCGACGTTCGGCGACTCGTTGGGCGATCTGCTGGCGCAGGTTGGCTGCGATCGCTTTGCCGTCTATTAGTTTTGCAGTCATTACGCGTGATTAACCATCGGAAGGGAGGGAAAAAGAGCGCGCATTCTCGCATGACCTGGCCAATGGGCAAAGGCGGTTGGTCTGCTTAATAAGCTAAGCCCTTTAATTATCTGAATTTTTTAGAAAAAAGTGTTGACGACCTTTGAGACCGTCTATAAGATTCGTCGCACTTGTCGGGCACAACCCCACACAGGATAAGCCGGAAGCGGTTGATCAGGTCGAAAGGTTGATTAAGTCAGGTAGAGTTCAGATCGGCTCAGCGTGATTGAAAGCTCTTAATTTGCAGTCGAAAGAATGCAGATTAACCAAGCGCCCGTAGCTCAGCTGGATAGAGCATCCGCCTTCTAAGCGGATGGTCGCAGGTTCGAGTCCTGCCGGGTGCGCCACTAAAGGCAGCTTTGGCACAAGTAAGTAACAACGCAATATGGTGGGCGTAGCTCAGTTGGTAGAGCACAGGATTGTGACTCCTGTTGTCGTGGGTTCGATCCCCATCGTCCACCCCATATTCGAAAAAAGGCGCCAGATTCATAATCTGGCGCCTTTGCTTTAAGCGCTTCAAAACGCGGACGTGGTGGAATTGGTAGACACACTGGATTTAGGTTCCAGCGCCGCGAGGCGTAAGAGTTCGAGTCTCTTCGTCCGCACCAGTAAAAAACCCTGAACAGGCATTGCCCTTTTCGGGTCGAGAAAGCCGCCCAGTGCGGCTTTTTTTGTTTCAGCGTATTGGTTTCACGCTGGAACGAGCCCGCCATGCTGTTGATGTCGGGCTTTTCCGGAGTGCTTCCAGGGATTGGATCGACATTCGGTCGTTCTCGCTTCCTTTTATATAGAGGGCGCAGAGCGCGTTCCAGACCGCTTGCGAAGGTTTGAATCTTCGTCCTTTCCCTTAAGGTTGCATTCCACCGTATTTACCCTTCTTCAGTAGGGTGACTTCTTGAGATTGACCCACTAGAATGCTTGCCCTTGATTCTGGGGTCGGAAACGGCCGGCTAACGTCTGTGCAACGAGGAATATCCATGCAAGTTTCTGTTGAAAACACTTCCGCTCTCGAGCGCCGCATGACCATTGGCGTGCCAGCTGAGCGCATCGAGACCGAAGTCAACAAGCGTCTGCAGCAGACCGCACGTAAAGCCAAGATCCCGGGCTTCCGCCCAGGCAAAGTGCCTATGAGCGTGATCCGCCAGCGTTATGAAGACGGTGCCCGTCAGGAAGCCCTCGGCGACCTGATCCAGGCCACCTTCTACGAAGCTGTCGTAGAACAAAAGCTGAACCCGGCTGGCGCACCTTCCGTCGAGCCAAAAACCTTCGAAAAAGGCAAGGACCTCGAGTACATCGCCACTTTCGAAGTGTTCCCTGAATTCTCCGTTGCCGGTTTCGAGTCCGTTTCCGTCGAGCGTCTGTCGGCTGATGTCGCGGATTCCGATCTGGACAACATGCTGGAAATCCTGCGCAAGCAGAACGTCCGTTACGAAGCCGCCGATCGTGCTGCAGCCAACGAAGACCAACTGACCATCGACTTCGTCGGCAAGGTCGACGGCGAAGCCTTCGCTGGCGGTTCGGCTACCGGCACTCAGCTGGTGCTGGGATCGGGTCGCATGATCCCTGGTTTCGAAGACGGTCTGGTTGGCGCTAAAGCCGGCGAAGAGCGCGTTCTGAACCTGACCTTTCCTGAGGACTACCAGAACCTGGAACTGGCCGGCAAAGCCGCTGAGTTCACTGTGACTGTGACCTGCGTATCGGCACCGACCCTGCCAGAGCTGAACGAAGCCTTCTTCAATCAGTTCGGCATCAAGGAAGCGACCCTGGAAGGTTTCCGCACCGAAGTTCGCAAGAACATGGAGCGCGAACTGCGTCAGGCGATCAAGTCCAAGGTCAAGAACCAGGTCATGGACGGCCTGCTGGCTGCCAACCCGATCGAAGTGCCAAAAGCACTGCTGGAAAACGAAGTGAACCGTCTGCGCGTTCAGGCCGTTCAACAGTTCGGTGGCAACATCAAGCCTGACCAACTGCCGGCCGAGCTGTTCGAAGAGCAGGCCAAGCGCCGCGTCGAGTTGGGCCTGATCGTTGCCGAAGTGGTCAAGCAGTTCGACCTCAAGCCTGACGAAGCCCGCGTTCGCGAGCTGATCCAGGAAATGGCTTCCGCTTACCAGGAGCCAGAGCAGGTCGTGGCCTGGTACTACAAGAACGAACAGCAGATGAACGAAGTGCGTTCGGTTGTGCTGGAAGAACAAGTTGTGGATACTGTTTTGCAGAAAGCGAGCGTGACCGATAAAGCGGTCTCGTACGAAGAAGCCGTCAAGCCGGTAGAAGCTCCACAAGCCGACTGATTTCTTTCTCTCGTTCGAAAACACCATAAGCCAGCCTTCGTGCTGGCTTATGCGTATTCAAGACATGACTATTTGGGAGTGAATGCGAGACATGTCCCGCAATTCTTATATTCAGCAGAACTCTGACATCCAGGCCGCTGGCGGCCTGGTCCCGATGGTTATCGAGCAGTCCGCCCGTGGCGAACGCGCCTATGACATCTACTCCCGCCTGCTCAAGGAACGCGTCATTTTCCTGGTCGGTCCGGTTGAAGACTACATGGCCAACCTGATCTCGGCGCAGCTGCTCTTCCTTGAAGCGGAAAACCCGGACAAGGACATCCATCTCTACATCAACTCACCAGGCGGTTCGGTGACTGCGGGCATGGCGATCTACGACACCATGCAGTTCATCAAGCCGGACGTTTCGACCACCGTAATGGGTCAGGCCTGCAGCATGGGCGCGTTCCTGCTGGCGGGCGGCGCCAAGGGCAAGCGTTTTGCCCTGCCGAATTCCCGCGTGATGATTCACCAGCCACTGGGCGGTTTCCAGGGGCAGGCGTCGGACATCGACATTCACGCCAAGGAAATCCTGTACATTCGCCAACGCCTGAACGAGCTGCTGGCGCACCACACCGGCCAGTCACTGGAAACCATCGAGCGTGACACCAATCGCGACAATTTCATGAGCGCCGAGCGCGCTGCAGAATACGGTCTGGTGGACTCGGTGCTCGACAAACGTCAAATGATCAAATGATTGCTTGATTGGCAGTAATCCCGGGTGGTCGGGACTCCCGTACCACCTGCGGACTTGAAAAAGCCCGCAATTGCCTTCATCTTGTGTTGCAAGCCTACCGGATTGGATCGATCGAATGACTGACACCCGCAACGGCGAGGACAACGGCAAACTGCTTTATTGCTCCTTCTGCGGCAAAAGCCAGCATGAAGTGCGCAAGTTGATTGCCGGCCCCTCGGTATTTATCTGTGACGAGTGCGTCGACCTGTGCAATGACATCATCCGCGAGGAGGTGCAGGAAGCACAGGCAGAAAGCAGCGCGCATAAATTGCCATCGCCTAAAGAAATCAGCGGCATCCTTGACCAGTACGTCATCGGTCAGGAGCGTGCCAAAAAGGTTCTCGCAGTAGCGGTGTACAACCACTACAAGCGCCTGAACCAGCGCGACAAGAAAAACGACGACGTTGAATTGGGCAAGAGCAACATCCTGCTGATCGGCCCTACGGGCTCCGGCAAGACCCTGCTAGCGGAAACGCTGGCACGTTTGCTCAACGTACCGTTCACCATCGCCGACGCCACCACCCTGACCGAAGCCGGTTATGTGGGTGAGGACGTGGAAAACATCATTCAGAAGCTGTTGCAGAAGTGCGATTACGATGTCGAAAAGGCCCAGATGGGTATCGTCTACATCGATGAAATCGACAAGATTTCGCGCAAGTCCGACAACCCGTCCATCACCCGTGACGTTTCGGGTGAAGGCGTTCAGCAGGCTCTGCTGAAGCTGATTGAAGGCACCGTGGCTTCCGTTCCGCCGCAAGGAGGTCGCAAGCATCCGCAGCAGGAATTCCTGCAAGTGGACACGCGCAACATCCTGTTCATCTGCGGTGGCGCATTCTCGGGCCTCGAAAAGGTCATCCAGAATCGCTCTACTAAAGGCGGCATCGGCTTCAATGCCGAGGTTCGCAGCAAGGAAGAGGGTAAGAAGGTTGGCGAGTCCCTGCGTGAAGTCGAGCCTGACGATCTGGTCAAGTTCGGTCTGATCCCGGAGTTCGTGGGCCGTCTGCCAGTACTGGCGACCCTGGACGAGCTGGACGAAGCTGCGCTGATGCAGATTCTGACCGAGCCGAAGAACGCCTTGACCAAGCAGTACGGCAAGCTGTTCGAAATGGAAGGTGTGGACCTCGAATTCCGCACCGACGCACTCAAGTCGGTTGCCCGTCGCGCGCTGGAGCGCAAGACCGGTGCCCGTGGTCTGCGCTCCATCCTCGAAGGCGTACTGCTCGACACCATGTACGAAATCCCGTCGCAGCCTGACGTGAGCAAAGTGGTGATCGACGAGAGCGTCATTGAAGGTACTTCCAAGCCGCTGCTGATCTACGAGAACAGCGAGCCACCAGCCAAGGCGGCTCCCGACGCGTAAGCCCTGAGGCTGACGCACAGGGCGACTGGAAAACGAAAGGGGCCCTTGGGCCCCTTTCGCGTTTCAGCGGCTCTTTCGCATTAACTGGAACCGACGCTTGTTTTTTTGCAGGGCTACCCCCATCTTGGTTTTCAGCTCATTTCTATCTGTCCATGGCCTTAAGGCCGCCGTAGAGGCGAAATCATGAAGACGACCATTGAACTGCCTCTTTTGCCATTGCGCGATGTCGTGGTGTATCCGCACATGGTGATCCCACTGTTCGTGGGTCGCGAAAAATCCATCGAGGCCCTTGAGGCTGCGATGGCCGGCGACAAGCAGATTCTGCTGCTCGCCCAGAGAAATCCTGCCGACGATGACCCGGGTGAAGACGCTCTTTATAGCGTGGGCACGATTGCAACCGTATTGCAGCTGCTGAAGTTGCCGGATGGCACCGTCAAGGTGCTGGTCGAAGGCGAGCAGCGTGGCTCTGTCGAGCGTTTCATCGAAGTGGATGGCCACTGCCGCGCCGAAGTCGCGCTGATCGATGAGGCCGACGCCCCTGACCGCGAATCCGAAGTGTTCGTGCGCAGCCTGCTGTCGCAGTTCGAACAATATGTGCAACTGGGCAAAAAGGTCCCGGCTGAAGTCCTGTCCTCGCTCAACAGCATCGATGAGCCGGGGCGCCTGGTCGATACCATGGCGGCCCACATGGCGCTGAAGATCGAGCAGAAGCAGGAAATCCTCGAAATCATCGACTTGGGCGCTCGCGTGGAACACGTGCTGGCCCTGCTGGATGCCGAGATCGACCTGCTGCAGGTCGAGAAGCGCATTCGTGGTCGCGTGAAGAAACAAATGGAGCGCAGCCAGCGCGAGTACTACCTGAATGAGCAGATGAAGGCCATTCAGAAAGAGCTCGGTGACAGCGACGAAGGCCACAACGAAATCGAAGAGCTGAAAAAGCGCATCGATGCCGCCGGCCTGCCAAAAGACGCGCTCACCAAAGCCACTGCCGAGCTGAACAAGCTTAAGCAAATGTCGCCGATGTCCGCCGAGGCCACTGTCGTGCGCTCGTACATCGACTGGCTGGTGCAGGTGCCGTGGAAGGCCCAGAGCAAGGTGCGTCTGGACCTGGCGCGTGCCGAAGACATCCTCGATGCCGACCACTACGGCCTGGAAGAAGTCAAAGAGCGCATCCTCGAATACCTCGCCGTGCAAAAGCGTGTTAAGAAAATTCGTGGCCCTGTGCTGTGCCTGGTCGGTCCTCCAGGCGTGGGTAAAACCTCGCTGGCCGAGTCGATCGCTCACGCCACTAACCGCAAGTTCGTACGCATGGCCCTGGGTGGCGTGCGTGACGAAGCTGAAATCCGCGGTCACCGTCGCACCTACATCGGTTCGATGCCGGGCCGTCTGATCCAGAAAATGACCAAGGTCGGCGTGCGCAACCCGCTGTTCCTGCTCGACGAAATCGACAAGATGGGCAGCGACATGCGCGGCGATCCTGCCTCTGCACTGCTCGAAGTGCTCGATCCGGAGCAGAACCACAACTTCAACGACCACTATCTGGAGGTCGATTACGACCTGTCGGATGTGATGTTCCTGTGCACCGCCAACTCGATGAACATTCCTGCGGCCCTGTTGGACCGTATGGAAGTGATCCGTCTGCCGGGTTACACCGAAGACGAGAAGATCAATATTGCTACAAAATATCTCTCGCCCAAGCAGATCGCTGCCAATGGCTTGAAGAAGGGCGAAGTTGAGTTCGAAGAAGAGGCCATACGCGACATTATCCGGTACTACACCCGTGAAGCGGGCGTGCGTAGCCTGGAGCGTCAGATTGCCAAGGTCTGCCGCAAGGCAGTCAAGGAACACGCCGGCGAGAAGCGTTTTGCCGTGGTCATCAGTGCCGCGATGCTGGAAAACTACCTGGGCGTGCGCAAATTCCGCTACGGTCTGGCCGAGCAGCAGGATCAGATCGGCCAGGTGACTGGTCTCGCGTGGACTCAGGTGGGTGGCGAACTGCTGACCATCGAAGCCGCTGTTGTGCCGGGTAAAGGTCAGCTGATCAAGACCGGTTCGCTGGGCGACGTCATGGTCGAATCGATCACCGCTGCACAGACTGTCGTGCGCAGCCGGGCCAAGAGCCTGGGCATCCCTCTGGACTTCCATGAGAAGCGTGACACGCACATCCACATGCCGGAAGGGGCAACGCCCAAAGACGGCCCTAGCGCAGGCGTAGGCATGTGCACGGCGCTGGTTTCGGCGCTGACGCAGATCCCTGTGCGTGCCGACGTGGCCATGACGGGTGAAATCACCCTGCGCGGTCAGGTGCTGGCGATCGGCGGCTTGAAGGAAAAACTGCTGGCCGCGCACCGTGGTGGAATTAAAACGGTGATCATTCCGGAAGAAAACGTACGTGATCTGAAGGAAATCCCTGACAACATCAAGGCAGACCTGCAAATCAAACCTGTTAAATGGATTGACGAAGTCCTGCAAATTGCGCTGCAATACGCGCCGGAGCCCTTGCCGGATGTGGCTCCGGAGATGGTTGCAAAGGATGAAAAACGCGAGTCTGACTCTAAGGAAAGAATTAGCACGCATTAGTCTGGGGGGCCTTCCTTGACAGCTTTTTAGAGCCCTTGTTATAAAGCGGCTCTTTCCAGCGTCAGCAGGCCATTCAGCGTTTGTTTGTTTGGCTTTACCAGAAAACTTAGAAAATATACTCAATATAGATAGATATAAGGGGACTTAGAGTGAACAAGTCGGAACTGATTGATGCTATCGCCGCATCCGCTGACATCCCGAAAGCTGCTGCTGGCCGTGCGCTGGACGCAGTAATCGAATCCGTCACTGGCGCTCTGAAGGCTGGCGACTCTGTTGTACTGGTTGGCTTCGGCACTTTCTCCGTTACTGATCGTCCTGCCCGTACCGGCCGTAACCCACAGACCGGCAAGACTCTGGAAATTCCAGCGGCCAAGAAGCCAGGTTTCAAAGCCGGTAAAGCTCTGAAAGAAGCGGTCAACTAAGTTTCTTTTTACCTTTGCCTACGCCAGGACAGCGTATCTCTGTCCTGGTCGTGAAGCGGCAAGTGCGGTTGGTCAAGCGCTGGCCTGTCACCTCCGGGGAACGCACATCGAACCCCGTCCGCTTGCACGTTACGAGAAGGCGCATCCTCGGATGCGCCTTTCTTCTATCCGGAATACACCCACGCTCCGCTCCGTGTGTCGCAGCTTGGTGAGTTGAGTACAACCCTCTGGGGGACGCATGCTGCAGAATATCAGGGACAATTCACAAGGCTGGATTGCCAAGACCATCATCGGCGTTGTCATTGCGCTGATGGCCCTGACGGGTTTCGATGCCATTTTCAGGGCGACCAGCCACAGCCAGGACGCTGCCAAGGTCAATGGCGATGAAATCACTCAGACCGATCTGGGTCAGGCCGTAGAAATGCAACGCCGCCAGCTCATGCAACAGCTGGGCAAGGATTTCGATCCTGCAATGCTCAATGAAAAGATGCTGCGCGACTCGGCCCTCAAAGGCCTGATCGATCGCAAGCTGCTGCTGCAAGGTGCGGCAGACGCCAAGTTCAGCTTCTCGGAAGCCGCACTGGACCAGCAGATCCTGCTGACGCCTGAATTCCAGGTGGACGGCAAATTCAACGCTGATCGTTTCGATCAGGTGGTTCGCCAACTGGGCTACAGCCGCATGCAATTCCGCCAGATCCTCGGTCAGGAAATGCTGATCGGCCAGATCCGTGCAGGCATTGGTGGCAGTGCGTTCGTTACCGACGCGCAGGTCGACGCTTTCGCCCGTCTGGAAAAACAGACCCGCGACTTCGCCACCCTGACCCTGCCGGCCGATCCGTCCAACGTGAAAGTCACCGATGACGAGATCAAGGCGCACTACGACCAGCACGCCAAGGAATTCCTCAGCCCTGAACAGGTTGTTCTGGACTACATCGAGCTGAAGAAGTCTTCCTTCTTCGACAAGGTGTCGGTCAAGGATGAAGATCTGCAGGCGGCCTATCAGACTGAAATCGCCAACCTGGCCGAGCAGCGTCGCGCTGCGCACATCCTGATCGAAGTCAACGACAAGACCACCGATGCCCAGGCCAAGGCGAAGATCGAAGAGATCCAGCAGCGTCTGGCCAAGGGCGAAGAGTTCGCGGCATTGGCCAAGGAGTTCTCGCAGGATCCGGGTTCGTCGGCCAAGGGCGGTGATCTGGGTTACGCGGGCAAGGGCGTTTACGACCCGGCCTTCGAAGACGCGCTGTATGCGTTGAACAAGGATCAGGTCTCGGCCCCGGTCAAGACCCAGTTCGGCTGGCACCTGATCAAACTGCTGGGCGTTGAAGCGCCGTCGGTGCCGACCTTCGCCAGCCTGAAAGACAAACTGACTCACGACCTGAAATCGCAACAGGTCGAGCAGAAGTACGTCGACGCCAGCAAGAAACTGCAGGATGCTGCGTATGAAGCCTCGGATCTGTCCCAGCCTGCTCAGGATCTGGGCCTGAAGGTTCAGACCACTGCGCCGTTCGGCCGTGAAGGCGGCGAAGGCATCGCGGCCAATCGCGCTGTCATCCAGGCTGCATTCAGCCCTGAAGTATTGGAAGAGGGCTCCAACAGCTCGGCGCTGGAGCTTGATCCTGAAACCGTGATCGTTGTGCACGTCAAGGAACACCGTCAGCCTGAGCAGTTGCCTCTGGAAGCGGTTTCCAGCGCGATTCGTGCGCAGCTGACCAAGGACCATGCGAGCGAGGCCATCAAGGCCAAGGGCGAGACGCTGCTGGCCGGTCTGCGCGATGGCAAGGTGCCTTACACCGCTACCAAGCAGGAAGGGCAGAACTGGAAGGTCGTGGAAGCGGCGTCCCGTGGTCAGGAGGGTGTTGATCCTCAGGTGCTGCAGGCGCTGTTCCGTATGCCCAAGCCTGAAGGCAAGGACAAGCCGGTCTACAGCAGCCTGACTGCGGCGGATGGCAGCTTCGTGGTTGTGCGCCTCAATGGCGTGAATCAGGCGGCTCCGGCGACCGATGCCGAGAAGACCCAGTACCGTCGCTTCCTGGCGTCGCGTGAGGGCCGTCAGGACTTCGAGTCGTATCAGGCGCAGTTGCATGAGGCGGCCAAGATCGAGAAGTATTGATCTGTTGTAAAAGCTGCTGAAAATGAGAGGCCCCGGTTCTGATGAATCGGGGCTTTTTTGTTTTTGGGGTGGCGGCGCCGTTGGTGCCGGAGTGAATATCCATTTCTTCGGATGAGGCTAACATGGGTTCCGCTCTTACAGCGGGTCACTTTTGTCAAGAGCCGAAAAAGTGACCCGCCGTAAGGGCGGAACCATACTCCGCAACGCCGCCACGAATAGATATTCACACCACCCCAAAAACAAAAAAAGCCCCGATTCAAAAGAACCGGGGCTTCTCAGTCATCACGAAAAGCTTAAAACATCAGCCTTCCAGATCACCCATCGCAGTGGTGTTGAAACCACCGTCAACGTACATGATCTCACCGCTCACACCCGATGCCAGGTCCGAGCACAGGAACGCGCCGGCATTGCCGACTTCGTCGATGGTCACGTTGCGACGCAGAGGGGTTTGCGCTTCGTTGGCATCCAGCATCTTGCGGAAGTTCTTGATGCCCGAAGCCGCCAGCGTACGGATCGGACCTGCCGATACCGCGTTGACGCGGGTGCCATCCGGGCCCAGGCTGCGTGCCAGGTAACGAACACCGGCTTCCAGGCTGGCCTTGGCCATGCCCATTACGTTGTAGTTAGGCATGGTGCGCTCGGCGCCCAGGTACGACAGGGTCAGCAGGCTGCCGTTGCGGCCTTTCATCAGTTCGCGACCGGCTTTGGCCAGGGCCACGAAGCTGTAGGCGCTGATGTCGTGCGCGATGCGGAAACCGTCACGGGTGGTGGCTTGGGTGAAGTCGCCGTCCAGTTGGTCGCCCGGTGCGAAGCCCACGGAGTGCACGATGCAGTCCAGGCCGTCCCACTTCTTGCTCAGCTCTTCAAAGACCTTGGCGATTTCTTCGTCGCTGGCCACGTCGCAAGGGAAGCACAGGTCGGCGTTCGAACCCCAGCCAGCGGCGAATTCTTCGACGCGACCTTTGAGTTTTTCGTTCTGGTAGGTGAAGGCAAGTTCAGCGCCTTCACGGTGCATGGCGGCAGCGATACCGGATGCGATGGACAGTTTGCTGGCGACACCGACGATCAGGACGCGCTTACCGGCGAGAAAACCCATGGTTTGTTCCTCTTCAGGTTAATCGACAGTTGCTGGTGCCAGAAAAGCGGCCTCCAGCAACTGCTGTGTATAAGGATGTTGCGGTGCGGCGAAGATGTCTTCGGCCGCACCCTGTTCGACCACTTGGCCTTGCTTGACCACCATCAGTTGGTGGCTCAGCGCTTTGACTACCGCCAGGTCATGGCTGATAAACAAATACGTCAGGTTGTACTTCGCTTGCAGGGAGCGTAAAAGCTCCACCACTTGGCGCTGAACGGTCCGGTCGAGGGCCGAAGTCGGCTCGTCCAGCAAAATCAGCGCCGGTTTTAACACTAATGCCCGTGCGATGGCGATCCTTTGCCGCTGCCCGCCGGAAAACTCGTGAGGGTAGCGGTGCCGGGTTTCCGGGTCCAGACCCACTTCCTTGAGCGCCGCGATCACCGCCGCTTCCTGTTCGACGGGTGTGCCGATCCTGTGAATGCGCAGGCCTTCGCCCACGATGTCACACACCGACATGCGCGGGCTCAGGCTGCCAAACGGGTCCTGAAACACCACTTGCATCTGCCGCCGCAGCGGCCGCACCTGATCCTGCTTGAGGCAGGCCAGTGAATCGCCCTGAAAGCGTATCTCGCCTTCGCTACGAATCAACCTCAGAATCGCCAGGCCCAACGTCGATTTGCCCGAGCCGCTTTCGCCGACGATCCCCAGCGTCTGGCCCTTGGGCAGACTGAAGTGGATGCCGTCCACGGCCTTGACGTGATCGACGGTGCGTTTGAACACGCCTTTCTTGATCGGAAACCAGACCTTGAGGTCCTCGACTTCCAGCATCGGCACGCCCGGAACGTTGTCCGCCGGGCCGCCTTTGGGCTCGGCGCCGAGCAATTCGCGGGTGTACGGATGCTGCGGTGCGCGGAACAGTTCTTCACACGATGCCTGTTCGACGATGCAACCGCGCTGCATGACACATACTCGGTTGGCAATTTGTCGAACGACGTTCAAATCGTGACTGATCAGTAACAACGCCATGCCCAGACGGGCCTGCAATTCCTTGAGCAGTTTGAGAATTTTCAGCTGTACGGTGACGTCCAGCGCGGTGGTCGGCTCGTCAGCGATCAGCAGTTCGGGCTCGTTGGCCAGGGCCATGGCGATCATCACGCGCTGACGCTGGCCGCCTGAGAGCTCGTGGGGCAGGGCCTTGAGGCGTTTGAGCGGCTCGGGGATGCCCACCAGCTCCAGCAACTCCAGCGTGCGCCGTGTGGCCGCCTTGCCGGTCAGGCCCTTGTGCAGGCCGAGCACTTCGTTGATCTGTTTTTCGATCGACTGCAGGGGGTTCAGCGAGGTCATCGGCTCCTGGAAGATCATCGCAATACGGTTGCCACGAATGGCGCGCATGCGTTTTTCACTCACCGTCAGCAACTCGTTGCCGGCGTACTGAATGGTGCCGGTGGGGTGCTGCGCCAGCGGGTAGGGCAACAGTCGCAGGATCGAATGGGCGGTGACTGACTTGCCCGATCCGCTTTCCCCTACAAGCGCTAGGGTTTCGCCCTTGCGAATGTCAAAGCTGATGCCTTCGACCACGCGCTGGGTTTTCTGGCCGGTGACGAACTCGACCGACAGGTTGCGGATTTCGATCAGATTGTCCTGATTCATCTCATTTCCTCGGGTCGAATGCGTCACGGGCGGATTCGCCGATGAATACCAGCAAACTCAACATGATCGCCAGTACGGCAAAGGCGCTGATGCCCAGCCACGGCGCTTGCAGGTTGGATTTGCCCTGGGCAACCAGTTCGCCCAGCGAGGGGGAGCCGGCGGGCAGGCCGAAGCCCAGGAAGTCCAGCGCGGTCAGGGTGCCGATCGCGCCGGTGAGGATGAAGGGCATGAAGGTCATGGTCGAGACCATGGCGTTGGGCAGGATGTGACGGAACATGATCGCGCCGTTCTGCATGCCCAGCGCTCGCGCCGCACGCACGTATTCCAGGTTGCGGCCACGGAGGAATTCGGCGCGCACTACGTCCACCAGGCTCATCCACGAGAACAGCAGCATGATGCCCAGCAGCCACCAGAAGTTGGGCTGCACGAAGCTGGCGAGGATGATCAACAGGTACAGCACCGGCAGGCCCGACCAGATTTCCAGAAAGCGCTGGCCGACCAGATCGACCCAGCCGCCATAGAAGCCCTGCAAGGCGCCCGCAACGACCCCGATGATCGAACTGAGCACGGTCAGGGTCAGGGCGAACAGCACCGACACCCGGAAGCCGTAGATCACCCGGGCCAGCACGTCGCGGCCCTGATCGTCGGTGCCGAGCAGGTTGTCACGGGACGGCGGTGCCGGGGCCGGGACTTTCAGGTCGTAGTTGATGCTCTGGTAGCTGTAGGGGATCGGCGCCCACAGCGACCAGCCGCCTTTGGCGGCGATCAACTCCTTGATGTACGGGCTCTTGTAGTTGGCCTCCAGCGGGAATTCGCCGCCGAAGGTGGTTTCCGGGTAGCGCTGGAACACCGGGAAATACCACTGGCCGTCGTATTTGACGATCAGCGGTTTGTCATTGGCGATCAGCTCGGCGCCAAGGCTCAGCCCGAACAGGATGAGAAACAGCCACAGCGACCACCAGCCACGCTTGTTGGCCTTGAAGCGTTCGAAACGGCGTCGATTGAGAGGGGACAACGTCATATCAATGATCCCTGCGGTCGAAGTCGATACGTGGGTCAACCAGCGTGTAGGTCAGGTCGCCGATCAGTTTCACCACCAGCCCCAGCAGGGTGAAGATGAACAGGGTGCCGAACACCACCGGGTAGTCGCGGTTGATCGCGGCTTCGAAGCTCATCAGGCCCAGGCCGTCGAGGGAAAAGATCACTTCCACCAGCAAGGAGCCGGTGAAGAAAATGCCAATGAAGGCCGACGGGAAACCGGCGATCACCAGCAGCATTGCGTTACGAAACACATGACCATAAAGCACGCGACGCTGGGTCAGGCCCTTGGCCTTGGCGGTGATCACGTACTGCTTGCCGATTTCATCGAGGAAGCTGTTTTTGGTCAGCAGGGTCATGGTGGCGAAGTTGCCGATCACTAGCGCCGTGATCGGCAACACCAGGTGCCAGAAATAATCGCCGACCTTGCCCAGCCAGCTCAGCTCGTCGAAGTTGCTGGAGGTCAGGCCACGCAACGGGAACCAGTCGAAATAACTGCCCCCTGCGAACACCACGATCAGCAGGATGGCGAACAGAAACGCCGGGATCGCATAGCCGACGATGATCGCCGAACTGGTCCAGACGTCGAAGTGGCTGCCGTGTCGCGTGGCCTTGGCGATGCCCAGCGGGATCGACACCAGGTACATGATCAGCGTGCTCCACAGCCCCAGCGAGATCGACACCGGCATCTTCTCGACGATCAGGTCGATGACCTTGGCGTCACGAAAGAAGCTGTCGCCGAAGTCCAGGCGCGCGTAGTTCTTGACCATGATCCACAGACGTTCCGGCGCCGACTTGTCGAAGCCGTACATGTGCTCGATTTCCTTGATCAGCGCCGGGTCCAGGCCCTGGGCGCCGCGATAGTTCGAGCCCGCCACCGAAACTTCTGCGCCGCCACCGGCGATGCGGCTGGTGGCGCCTTCGAAGCCTTCGAGCTTCGCGATCATCTGTTCCACCGGGCCACCGGGGGCGGCCTGGATGATCACGAAGTTGATCAGCAGAATGCCGAACAGGGTCGGCACGATCAGCAGCAAGCGCCGCAGAATGTACGCCAGCATGTTATTGCTCCGTGTCCTTGGAAGGTGCTGCGTCGGGCGCCAAGTCCTGCGCCGGCTGCACAGGAATGGCCGGCGTCGCGTCAGGCTTGACCCACCAGGTCATGCTGCCGATGTCGTACAGCGGCGATTTTGCCGGGTGCCCCAAATGATTCCAATACGCCAGACGCCAGGTCTTGATGTGCCAGTTGGGGATCACGTAGTAGCCCCACAGCAGCGCGCGGTCCAGGGCGCGGGTGTGGTTGATCAGGCTTTGGCGCGAGTCGGCATTGATCAGCCCGCTGACCAGGGCATCGACCGCCGGGTCTTTCAGGCCGATCAGGTTGTAACTGCCCGGTTTGTCGGCGGCGGACGAATCCCAGTATTCGCGCTGTTCATTACCCGGGGAGCTGGACTGCGGGAAGCTGCCGACAATCATGTCGTAGTCCCGCGAGCGGCGGCGGGTGATGTATTGCGAGACGTCGACCCGGCGAATCTCCAGGTTGATGCCGATATCGGCCAGGTTGCGTTTGAACGGCAGCAGCACGCGCTCGAACTCGGTCTGCGCCAGCAGGAATTCGATGCTGACCGGCTTGCCTTCGGTGTCGACCATTTTGTCGCCGACGATTTTCCAGCCGGCTTCCTTGAGCAGGGCAAAGGCCTTGCGCTGTTGTTCGCGAATGATGCCGCTGCCATCGGTGACCGGCAGTTTGAATTCCTCGGTAAACAGCGCAGGCGGCAGCTTGTCGCGTAGCGGTTCGAGAATTTTCAGCTCGGCCTCGGAAGGCAGGCCGCGCGAGCCCATGTCGGAGTTATCGAAATAGCTTTTTGTACGTGTATAGCTGCCAAAAAAGAGCTGTTTGTTGGTCCACTCGAAATCCAGCAGCAGGCTCAGGGCATGACGCACGCGCACGTCCTGGAACATCGGTTTGCGCAGGTTGAAAATGAAGCCCTGCATGCCTTGCGGGTTGCCGTTGGGGATTTCTTCCTTGATCAGCTTGCCTTCACGCACCGCGGGCACGTCGTAGGCGGTGGCCCAGTTCTTCGCGGCCATTTCCTGCCAGTAGTCGAAGGCCCCGGCTTTCAGGGCTTCGAGGGCGACGGTGTTATCGCGGTAGTAGTCGGTGGACAGCTTGTCGAAGTTGTAGAAACCCTTGTTGACCGGCAGGTCCTTGCCCCAGTAATCCTTGACCCGCTCGTAGCGCACCGAGCGGCCGGCCTTGACCTCGACCACCTTGTACGGCCCGCTGCCCAGCGGGATTTCCAGGTTGCCTTTACTGAAGTCGCGAGTCGCCCACCAGTGCTTGGGCAGCACAGGCAACTGGCCGATGATCAGCGGCAGCTCGCGGTTGTCGTTGTGCTTGAACTTGAACAGCACGGTCAGCGGGTTTTCGGCGACCACCTGATCGACATCGGCGTAGTAGCTGCGATAGAGCGGCGAGCCGTCCTTGATCAGGGTGTTGAAGCTGAACACCACGTCTTCGGCGCGCACCGGATGGCCATCGTTGAACTTGGCTTCGGGGCGCAGGTAGAAACGTACCCAGCTGTTGTCCGGGGCCTTTTCGATCTTGCCTGCGATCAGGCCGTATTCGGTGAACGGCTCGTCCAGACCCTGGCGCATCAGGGTGTCGTAGATCAGGCCGATATCATCGGCGGGCACACCTTTGCTGATGAACGGATTGAGGCTGTCGAAGCCGCCAAAACCGGCGCTGCGCAGGATGCCGCCCTTGGGTGCGTCGGGGTTGACGTAGTCGAAGTGCTTGAAGTCGGCCGGGTATTTCGGCGTCTCGTTGTACAGCGTGATGGCGTGTTGCGGGGCCGCCTGGGATGCGCAGGACATCCCCAGCAAAAGAGGACCGAGCAGAAACAGGCCACCAGCCCGCGAAAGGGAGCGCAGGGCAGTCATTGGGTTTTCTCCGAAGGCTTGAGCCACCACGCACGCAGGCCCAGGGTATAGGGCGGGGTGATGACGAAGGCGAAGCGATTGCGGTACGCCAGACGATGGGTGTTGAGGTACCAGTTGGGAATCATGTAGTGCTGCCAGAGCAGAACGCGGTCCAGGGCCTTGGTGGTCGCGACCTGATCGTCACGGGTTTTCGCCGCCAGCAGCTGATTGAGCAGGTTGTCCACCACCGGATTGGCGACGCCCGCGTAGTTCTTGCTGCCCTTGATGTTGGCCTGGCTGGAATGGAAATACTGCCACTGCTCAAGGCCCGGGCTTAGCGTCTGGTTCAGGGTCATCAGAATCATGTCGAAATCGAACTGGTCCAGCCGCTGTTTGTATTGCGCGCGATCCACCGTGCGCAGGCGGGCATCGATGCCGATCCGCGTGAGGTCTTCGATGTAGGGCTGCAGGATTCGTTCGAGGCTCGGATTGACCAGAAGTATTTCGAAACGCAACGGCTGCCCGGCGCTGTTGGCAAGGCCGCGATCGGTGAATTTCCAGCCCGCTTCCGCCAACAAATTAAGGGCGCGGCGAATGGTATCGCGAGGCACGCCGCCGCCATCGGTCTTTGACACCGCAAACGGCTGGGTGAACAGCTTGGGCGGCAATTGGGCGCGGTAGGGCGAGAGGATCAGGAATTCGCGACCGGCCGGTATGTCGCTGGCGGTGAATTCGCTGTTGGGGTAGTAGCTCACCGAGCGCCGGTAGGCGTTGTTGAACAGCGTGCGATTGGTCCACTCGAAGTTGAACATCAGCCCCAGGGCTTCGCGCACCTTGATGTCGGCGAAGGTGTTGCGCCGGGTGTTCATGAACAGGCCCTGGGTCTGGGTCGGAATCTGGTGCGCAATCTGCGCCTTGATCACCTTCCCGTCGTTGACGGCGGGGTAGTCGTAGCCGGTGAACCAGTTCTTGGCCTGGTGCTCGATGTAGATGTCGAATTCACCTGCCTTGAAGGCTTCGAAGGCGACGTCGGCGTCGCGGTAGAACTCGACTTCCACGCGATTGAAATTGTACTTGCCGCGATTGACCGGCAGGTCCTTGCCCCAGTAATCCTTGACCCGCTCGAACACCAGGCTGCGCCCCGGACGTACCTGGGTGATGCGGTACGGCCCGCTGCCCATGGGCGGCTCGAAAGTGGTGGCCTTGAAGTCGCGGTTCTTCCAGTAATGCTGCGGAAGCACGGGGAGTTCGCCCAAGCGCAAAATCAGTAATGGATTGCCGGAGCGCTTGAAAACGAAGCGGATGCGATGGCGGTTGAGGATGTCGACCCGCTGCACTTCCTGCAGGGCCGTGCGGTATTGCGGGTGTCCGTCACGCAACAGCGTTCTGTAGGAGAACGCCACATCAAACGCGGTAATCGGCTTGCCGTCGTGAAAGCGTGCTTCCGGACGCAGGTTGAACACCACCCAGCTGCGGTCCTCACTGTATTCGACGGTCTTGGCGATCAGGCCGTAGCTGGAGGTGGGTTCGTCGCCGGACGGGTCATACTGACCGGTGCCGACCATCAGCGGCTCGTTCAGCTCGCTGACGCCGTACTGGCCGAAATTGGGGGGCGAGATCGGGCTGCTGCCCTTGAAAGTGTAGGGGTTGAGGGTGTCGAACGTGCCGTTGGCCATGATTCGCAAGGTGCCAGCCTTCGGCGCCTCGGGATTGACCCAGTCGAAATGCGTGAAGCTGGCCGGATACTTGAGGACACCGAACTGTGCGTAACCATGGCTTTCGCTGATGGTCGCGGCGGCTGTCGTGCTCAAGGCCAGGCTGAATATCAGCAGCGAGAGGCGTATCAAATCGAGGTTCGATCCAGGCAGCGGTCGGTCACAGTAACAGCTTGTATGGGCTGGAAAAAGAGTGGTTATGGGTGGTGGTGTTGCGGAATTTATAAAGCAGGGGTGTCGCAAACCCGAACCCTGCATCAGCATGGTTTGCTGGCAGTTACGATTTAAGGGGCGCCACTTGTAGGAGCGCGCTTGCCCGCGATTGCGGTGTGTCAGCCAATGATGCAATGACAAGTACAGCGCCATCGCGGGCAAGCGCGCTCCTACGGATGGTGCGGTGGCAGCCGCGAATCAATGCGGCAGATAAACCGTCAGCGTCTGCCCCGGTTTCAAGGCCTGGCCGCTGCGCGGGTTCCAGCGCTTGAGGTGCTGCATCTCGACGTTGAAACGTTTGGCAACCAGATACATCGAGTCACCTTTCTGGATCTTGTACTGCATCGGCTTGCCGTCGGCGCCTTTGGGGCTGGTGTCAGCCTTGGCCACGGCGCGGGACGTACTCTTGGCCGGTTTGCTGGTGTCCTGCATGACCAGGGTCTGGCCGACTTTCAGGTTGTAGCCCGACAGTTTGTTCCAGTGCTGCAGGTCTTTGACTTCAACCTTGTTGATGCGGGCGATCTGGCCCAGGTTGTCGCCTTTTTTCACCTTGTAGGTGCGCGTGCGCGCGGGTTTGTCGTCAACTTCGGCAACTTCTTCGAACACTGGCATCGCCATTTTCATGCCCGGCTGAACCGGAATGGTCAACGCTTGCCCGCGTTTTAGATGGTTGCCGGACAGCTTGTTCAGATCCTTGATCGTGTTGGTGGAGACCTTGTAGCGGCTGGCGATGCTGGCCAGGCTGTCGCCCGGACGCACGCGGTATTGCTGCCAGTCCACCAGCTCTTCGGGCTTCATGTTCGACAGGCTGGCGGTGAGCAATTGCGATTTGGAGGTCGGCACCAGCAGGTGCTGAGGGCCATCGATGGTCAGGCGCTTCTTGAACGCCGGGTTGAGCTGCATCAGCTCGTCTTCATCGATGTTGGCCATCTGCGCGACCTTGGACAGGTCCATGCGCTGGTTCAGCTCGACGACTTCGAAGTAAGGCTTGTTGTCGATCGGGCTGAGGTTGACGCCATAGGCCTCGGGCGACATCACCACCTGCGACAGGGCCAGCAATTTGGGCACGTAGTCGCGGGTTTCCTGGGGCAGGGGCAGGTTCCAGTAGTCGGTCGGCAGGTTGAGCTTTTCGTTGCGTTCAATGGCCCGGCTGACAGTCCCCTCGCCGGCGTTATAGGCCGCCAGGGCCAGCAGCCAGTCGCCGTTGAACATGTCGTGCAGCTTGGTCAGGTAGTCCAGCGCTGCCGTAGTGGACGCCGTGATGTCGCGACGGCCATCGTAGAAATTGGTCTGACGCAGGTTGAAGTAGCGCCCGGTGGACGGGATGAACTGCCAGATACCGGCAGCATCGCTGCGCGAAAGGGCCATCGGGTTGTAGGCGCTTTCGATCACTGGCAGCAGGGCCAGCTCCAGCGGCATGTTGCGTTCTTCAAGACGCTCGACGATGTAGTGCATATAAAGGCTGCCACGCTCACCGGCCGTTTCAAGGAACGACGGATTGTTGGCGAACCATAGGCGCTGTTGGTCGATACGCGGGTTGAGGTCGTTGCCGTCTTGCAGCTGGAAGCCTTGACGCATGCGCTCCCAGACATCGTGGGGCGGTGCGAGAGGCGCAGGTTTACGGGCGACGAAGACGGGCTTGGGCTTGACGCTGGCCGGGGACTGCGTGGCACTGGCCGAGCCGCCAGGATCCAGGCTGCTGGTGGTCTGGCAGCCTGCCAACGTAGCGCTCGCGACCACCGCGATTGCCTGTGCCAACCGAGTCAATGCGTCGGAATTAAAGGTTTTACGTGTAGATGACGACATTGGCTGGTGGATAGTTCCAGTCGAAAATGTCGGGCGATTCTAGAAAGCGTCTTAACAACGGTCAACCTTTCAGAATTTTTGTGCCGATCCACCACCCGATTAGAACTTATCTTTCCAGGCTCGCAAGGCGGCAAAAACCGCTACAGGCGAGGTGTTGTCCGTACCGGTCCGTTCGTCCGCTTTCTGTTTGACCGACGGCTCGGACACACGCAGAAACGGATTGGTCTTGTGTTCCAGGGCAAGAGTGGACGGCAGGCTGATGCGGTTTTCCTCGCGCCAGCGGGTCACCTGCTCGAAACGGCAAGATACGTCCGGATTGTTCGGCTCCACCGCGACAGCAAACCGCAGGTTGCTCAGGGTGTATTCGTGGGTGCAGTAAACCTGCGTGGTTTCCGGCAGCGCCGCCAGACGGCTCAGCGAGTCATGCATCTGCTCAGGCGTGCCCTCGAACAGGCGACCGCAGCCGGCGGCGAACAGGGTATCGCCGCAGAACAGCAGCGGGGTCTGCGCGTCGGCGTGATAAAAGGCGATGTGCCCCAGAGTGTGGCCAGGTACCGCATGGACGACGAACGGCAGGCCGAGTACGGTGATCTGGTCCGCGTCGGAAACGGCGACATCCCGTGCCGGAATCTTCTCGTTGGCCGGGCCGTAGACCTTGGCGCCGGTGACATTCTTCAGTTCGGCGACGCCACCGGTATGATCGGCATGGTGGTGAGTGACCAGAATGTCGCTCAGCCGCCAGCCGGGATGGGCGTTCAGCCAGGCCAGCACCGGCGCGGCATCGCCCGGGTCGACCACCGCGCAACGCTTGTTGGCATTGTCTTGTAACAACCAGATGTAGTTATCGGTGAAAGCGGGCAGGGCGTCGATCTGTATCATGGCGCGATTCACTTGGCTGGAAACAAAGCGCAATCTTAGAGTCTGAACAGGTTCCAGGCGAGCACCTCTCGCGCAGGACTTCTCATGGAGACCGGAAATGACCGATGAAGCGTTCGCCCAGGCCGACCCCGAGTGGCTTGAGCTGATCAGCTCTGCCCGAGAATGGTTGTCCGGGCCTGTGGGGCAATTGCTGCTCGAAGAAGAGCGACGGGTGCTTGAAGAAGAACTCGAACGCTTCTTCGGCGGGTATCTGGTGCATTACGGCCCGTCGGCGCAAACCCCGCCTGCGGCCAAGCAGGTGCAGCGCAACGTGCGCTTGGGCGCGCCGTTGCCGGGGGTCGAGATCGTCTGTGAGGAACAGGCCTGGCCGTTGAGCGAGCACGCCGCCGATGTGGTGGTCATGCAGCACGGGCTGGATTTCTGCCTGTCGCCCCACGGTTTGCTTCGCGAAGCGGCCAGTAGCGTGCGCCCGGGTGGCCATTTGCTGATCGTCGGCATCAACCCCTGGAGCACCTGGGGCATTCGCCATTTCTTTGCCAACGACGCCTTGCGCCGGGCCCGCTGCATTTCGCCATCGCGGGTCGGTGACTGGCTCAACCTGCTGGGCTTCGCGCTGGAGAAACGCCGGTTCGGGTGCTATCGTCCGCCGCTTGCGTCGCCTGCCTGGCAGAGCCGCCTGTCAGGCCTGGAACGTCTGGGCGGTGGCTGGCAGAGCCCGGGCGGCGGCTTCTATTTATTAGTGGCACGCAAACTCGTCGTGGGCCTGCGCCCGGTGCGCATGCCCCGTCGCGAGCCCATGGGCAAACTGCTGCCGCTGCCGATGGCCAAGGTCAATCGGCATCCCCCTGAGCCCTGAAGCTTGATAGTCGAGAGCCGGGCTCCATCAATTCTGGAACGAGCGTAATGAGCGATACCGATACCGTCGAACTCTTCTCCGATGGCGCCTGCAAAGGCAACCCCGGCCCTGGCGGCTGGGGCGCGTTGCTGGTGTGCAAGGGCGTGGAAAAGGAACTCTGGGGCGGCGAAGCCAACACCACCAACAACCGCATGGAGCTGCTGGGCGCGATTCGCGGGCTTGAAGAACTCAAGCGGCCTTGCGAGGTGATTCTGGTGACCGACTCGCAATACGTGATGAAGGGCATCACCGAGTGGATGGTCAACTGGAAAAAGCGCGGCTGGAAGACCGCGGCCAAGGAGCCGGTGAAGAACGCCGACCTGTGGAAGCAGCTGGACGAGCAGGTCAATCGCCACAAGGTCACCTGGAAATGGGTGCGCGGGCACATCGGCCACCATGGCAACGAACGCGCCGACCAGCTGGCCAACCGTGGCGTGGATGAGGTGCGCGGGATCAAGCATGGCTGATCGATTGCGACACCCGTGTTAACATCCGCGCCTGAAATCGAGGCGCCAGGCAATGACTGCACAAAACATCATCACTGAACGTCGGGTCGTACTCGACACCGAAACCACCGGTATGCCCGTCACCGACGGCCACCGGGTGATCGAGATCGGCTGTGTGGAAGTGATCGGCCGGCGGTTGACCGGGCGGCACTTTCACGTTTACCTGCAACCGGATCGCGACAGTGACGAGGGCGCCATCGGCGTTCACGGCATCACCGACCAGTTCCTGATCGGCAAGCCGCGTTTCGCCGAAGTCGCCGATGAGTTCTACGAATTCATCAAGGGCGCGCAGTTGATCATCCACAACGCGCCCTTCGACGTTGGCTTCCTCAACAACGAATTCGCCCTGATCGGCCAGCAGGATCGCGCCAACCTGGCGAGCTATTGCACGATCCTCGACACCCTGGCCATGGCCCGCGAGCGTCATCCGGGCCAGCGCAACAGCCTCGACGCCCTGTGCAAACGCTACGATGTCGACAACTCGGGCCGTGAGCTGCACGGCGCCTTGCTCGACTCCGAGATTCTGGCAGACGTCTATCTGGCGATGACCGGTGGCCAGACCACTTTGTCGCTGGCGGGCAACAACGATGGCGAGGGTGGGGCGGATCGTCCTTCGGAAGTACGCAAGATTGCCGGTCGCACGCCGGGTCGCATCGTCATGGCCAGTGAGGCCGAAGTTGCCGAGCATGAAGCACGTCTGGCGGTTATCGCCAAGTCCGCTGGCGCACCGGCGCTGTGGACGCAACTGCTCGAGGCGCAGGCGCAGCAGGGCTGATTTTTCAGGACGCAGGGGCAGGTAGCTTTGGCGACGGCCCCTTTCATCGATGGCGCGGGAGGCTCCAGGGTGACAACGTCGAGTCCGGCTCTGAGCATTCGCGTCGCAGACGAATGTTTCGAGGATTACATCCTCAACTGCGAATTCACCTTCATGGTCACCGGTTACGCCCAAGTGCAGATCGGTCAGCCCGTGGCGCAATGGCCGGTCGACGCAGTCGAACCCTACCTTAAAAACTACGGCATCGATTCCGAAGAGTTCTGCAATTATCGCGAAGGCGGTGATGGCACGGTGCTGGTCGCCTGGTCTGGCGAAGATCCGGTGGGCCACGTGGTGATCAGCAAGCACTGGAACGGCTTTGCCCACATCGACGAGCTGGCGGTGGACACGGTCGCGCGACGCAACGGCGTGGCGCGCAAGCTGCTGGATGTCGCGCAGTTCTGGAGCCGCAAGCACAACCTGCCGGGCATCATGCTGGAAACCCAGAACAACAACCTGGCAGCGTGCCGTTTGTATGAGGGGTACGGGTTCGTGGTCGGCGGGGTGGACCACTTGCGCTATCGCGCGATCGATCCGACCACGCGAGAGTCCGCGATATTCTGGTATTTGCTGTTTGACGACGCGCCTGCGTAGTCCCTGAAATCGCTGCCGCCGGCAAGCCGTGCTGCTACAGGAATACAGGCGTCGTCACGTCTTGCTCAGCTGGTACGGGTCAGTTTGATCCCGGACTGAACCAGCTCGAACTCATCGCCACCCAGATGATTCACACGATCACCAATGACCAGCCGATAGGTAATCACCTGTTTCAGCTCGCCGGTTTCGTCTGGCTTGAAATCATGGAATTCCCGCACGGGGTAGATGCGTCCCTCTGCATCTCGTGCATGGAATTGTGCGACATGATCATGTGAAGCCATTTGCTTTGTAACCTCTGGAAATAACTGCTCGTTTTCGCTCGCATCGTACCACCGCGAGCCGTGATTCCATGTCCGTTCGTAAGGTCATTCTGTAAGACCCGTAGGCGCATTCCTCGCTCAAGGCTTTGAGACCGCCGTTTTCGGGGGGAGTTTTCGGCGTGGGTAAAAATAGTCTCGACCAGCGGTCGTCGCAAATAGCCCAGAGCGACGCCGAAGATCGGCTGTCTCGATCAATGACAACAGAAAACAGCGCTGAACAAACGTCGTCTTTCATCTATAACTGTCCATTCCTCCCATAGAAGAAGGTCCGGTTCATGAGCCAGGTTCATTCGATTGCAGTGATTGTCGGCAGCTTGCGCAAAGATTCCCTCAACCGCAAAGTCGCCCGCGCACTGGCCGAGTTGGCGCCGCCCAGCCTCAAGCTGAGCATTGTCGAAATCGGCGATCTGCCCCTGTATAACGAAGACATCGACCTCGATTCCCCTCCTGCTTCCTACACCGCATTCCGCCAAGCCCTGCAAGGCGCGGACGGTTTTCTGTTCGTCACCCCGGAATACAACCGCTCGGTGCCAGGCGCGCTGAAGAACGCCATCGACGTCGGTTCGCGTCCGTACGGCAAGAGTTCCTGGGGCAAGGCCAAGCCTGCGGCGGTGGTCAGCGTGTCGCCGGGTGCCATCGGCGGCTTCGGCGCCAACCAGCATCTGCGCCAGAGCTTCGTGTTCCTCGACGTGCTGTGCATGCAGCAGCCAGAGGCGTATCTAGGCGGCGCGGGGAGTTTCTTTGACGAGCAGGGCAAGCTGAACGAGAAAACCCGTCCGTTCCTGCAGAGCATCATCGATGCGTTTGCCGGGCATGTGGCGCGTACTCTCAAGGCCTGATGACACTACTCAGACACTGCACAGATCATAAGGCGCCGGGGGCGGGTTTCGGCCCCGCGCACCCGGACCAGTCAATCGTAAAAGTCGACGCCGATGTACAGCGTTATGTAGCGCAGTCCGTCTGACGTTTCTCCCTACGCTCCTTGGCATGTGCTCATGACCGTTTCGAAATAACGGTCATGGCATCTCAAAAAAGGAGCTTGAATGTCTACCTCTACCGTTAGTTATCTCCACAGCGCGTCTCTCAGGCAGCGCTTTCTCGATCGGCTGGACGAGGCCGCTCGTGCCAGCCACGTCACCGCTGAGCAGCGAGCCTGGCTGCAGTGCATCACCCATGATCCAGACGAGAGTGCGCCCGACCCGTTACGGGTTGACCGCCTTGTCTTTAGCGACGGCTCACCACGACCGCTCGAACTGGCTGCAGCATTGATGCTCAGCCATGCCCAGACCGACAACCCGGCCGTCTACCTCTACACCCTCGCTGACGGCATCGAAAAGTTCGACCATCGCGGCGCGCTGTTGACCGCCTTGCGCGCACGTTTCGCACAGGGCAACGCCGATGCACTGTTCGAGTACGAGAAGGTCGATGGCAACCCGTTCACGGCGCAGATGCTGGCCATCGTCGATCAACAGGTTGAAGAGGTCGGGGAACTGACGGGCCAGCTGCGTCTGATGCCTTCCTTGCGGGACGCCTCGACCGAATCGCTCTCTCGGCAATTGCATCGTCTGCTGCCGCACATGCCCCTTGACCCCACCGTGCACCTGTTGCAGATCGCGCCCAAGGACGATGGTGATGCCGAGCCGGATCTTGTGGTTCAGACCCTGGCGCAGGCGGCGTTCGACGACAGTTGCCAGGTCAAGCTGGACGCCGGGTACGAACGCCGTTTTCTCGACGCCCAAGGGCGTCTAGCGACACCGGCCGACAGCGCGTTGTTGCGCGAGGCGTTCACGGCGGCGCAGGCGGACCTTTTTGCGTGTCATCGCGAACAGCTGGCGACGTTCTGGTACGGCGCGGGCGATGGCGCACGCGACCGCCGTGCCCAGGCCATCGCCAGTTTCGACAGCAGTCTGCGCCGTGAGCTGTACGACCACTGCCAGGACGGCCCTGCTCATGCCGCCGCGCAACACGCGCTGCCGCGGCTGTTGCAAGGCGCGCCGCAAGCAACGGACGTGCGCTGCCAGCGGTTGCTGCTCAGCGTGGGTGACGGTCCCGGTCGCCCACTGGCAGGGACGTTTCTGGTCAAACCTGACGACGGCAATGAGCAGGTACTGTGGTTTTCCACCGATCACCGGTTGCTGCATTTTGCCGACCTGGCTGCGCTGACCGCGTTTCTGAACACGGCGCCGGGTCGCGACCCACTGCGACCGGCGCTGGCGCTGTCTGATCAGTCGATGCTCGACGGGGAAGGGCTGTTGCAGATCGCGCTGGAGGACATTCTGACGCCGCTGTGTGCCGACCGTGTCGATTCGATCATCGCCTTGCAGGCGCGCAATCTGGAGTTCGCCCTGGGCATGCGCTGCGCGTCGGAAAAACGCGCGGCGATGATCGATGATGCGCTGGACGTCCGGCCACTGGTCGATCCACGGCAACTGGGTTTCGGCTGCGGGCGCTGGCGCGAAGACGCGCCGTTCGATTTTGCCAGCGCGTGGCTCGATGCTCACGTGACGCCCGCGCCTGCCGAGCAAAATGCTCGACAACCCACAGGCCACGCAGACCTTCCACCCGTTCGCGAGGCCATCGAAGCGGCGACGGCTGCGGGTCTCGACGCCATGGCCAATGAAGCCCGGCGTAGCGGCGCCGTACCGTCGGCAGCAGCCACTGAGTCGCCTGCGGCCAGCCGTTCGTTGTCCGCCTCCTGGGTCGATTTCGCCAAAGCCTTCGATGCCCGTGCCGAAGGCCTGCGGGCTCTGCCTGACGTATTGAGCCACTGCGCGATTCAGGCCTTGCAGCGCTACGTGTGCGTGCTGATCGGTCCTCAGGCGCGGGCGGCCAACTTGCATATCCAGTGGCTGGAATCGGCGACCCTTGAGTCGTCGGACATCGAGTCCCATGCCGTCACGGTCAGCGAGTCGCTGCATGCGGTGTCGCTGGACCTGATGTCCATGTTGATCGAGTGCATCACCGGGCACCGGTCTGCCGTGGTGCCACCCAGCACGCAGATCAAGGCGCAGCCGCCTCTGGTTGCCGTGCATCTGGAAGTGGCGCTGATCCAGCACATGCTGAGCGGGGCCATGGGCGGTTTCGATGAGCGCTATGTGGGTGATTTCCGGCGTTCCCGGTTGAACCCCTTGCGCCAGAAAGACGTGCTGTCCAGGCCATATCAGGACGCCCTTGGCATCCGCGAAGACGCCATGCGCCTGGACCTGTCGCTGGCCAGGCGTCAGGGCCGGATCGACAGCCGGGCCGTGACCCTGGCCCGGCAAGTGCTGGACCGTCCCGTGCGCAGCCTGCGGCTGGGGTTGGGCGTGCCGGCGGTCGAGGCTTGTGCGGTGTCGTTGTCCCAAGGCGATCAGCCTGGCGCGACGCTGGGAGACACGCTCGTCCTGCATCAACCGCAGGCGGCAGACAGTCCGGTGCTGTTGTGGTCGTGCGAATTCGGCTGGCGGCAGTTCGCTTCGGTGGAGCGGCTGCAGGCCACGCTGCAACTGAACCTGCGCAGCGAGAACCGTGAGCGTTGGCTGGTCCTGCTGAGCGAGGGTGAGCGTCGGGCCGTGCGCGCCCATCTGTCGACAGCCTCTGACGAGCCGATGGCCATCACCCTGGGTCGGATCGACAGCCACGTGATGCAGGCGTTGCAGGAGGTTTCGCTCGATCACCAACAGCAGGATGTCCGCGAGCTGTGCAAGCGAGCGCTGCGTTGCCGATTCGAAGCGGGGCTGTTCGTGCGCCTCGCGAAGGCCACCGAGCAAGACCAGCCCTTGGTCGACCTGCTCGACGGGCTGTCCATCCGGATCGACAACAGCATCTTCGAAGCGATGTTGCCGCCGTGGGTGGCCAGGGCCTCGATTGCCGAGCTGATGGAGTACTACAACATCTTCAAGCGCTACTACCAAACCAGCGATGACGGCAAGGATTTCATGTTCGGCATCCCGTTGTTGCCAGCGCTGGCGCGGCAGAGATTGACCGAGCGCCTGGCGCAGGACTTCCCCGAACAGGGCTTCGATCCCGACCACATCACGGTCACGTCCCATCGTTATGTGTCTTCGTTGCCAGCGGCGGGCGAGCTGCCGTCTGGTGTGCCGGCGGCCACGCTGACGCGCACCGAGTCGCTGGTCGAGTACGCGATCAACCGGTTCGTCGATGCTCAGGACGGCGCACTGAGTGTGCAGTCCACTCGCTATCCACAAGCCGCTGCCTCGCTGACGCCCGATTACCTGCGCACGCTGATCCGGGACGTGGACGTCGGCGCGGCCTACGTGGGTCTGCTGCGCAAGGCCTTCATGCCGACCGACCTCCATTACGCCGAGCGCAAACACCTGTTCGTGACCCAGTTGCCCTCTGCGCTCATGGCCGTTGCCTTACCGGAAAAAGTCGAGGGCAGGCTCAGCGAGCGCGCCTATCGCTTTCTGGCCACGGTGCTGAGCATGCCCGACGGCATCGCCCGGGAGCCACTCGACGGTACCTGGGTCATTCTCAGCCCGCTGCAACTGGTGGCGGACGCCGGCATGAGTCCCGACCCGGTCGCCGGCGTCTACCTGATCTGCCCGGCGGCACCGCACGAGGGCCCGGTGGTGCTGTACGCCGTGTATCACCCGGATTTCGTGTTCCGGGAATACGCCAGTCGCGAGGTGCTGCAACAAGCGTTGCGCACGGACACCGCCTTGCAGGCCTTCCTGCTGGAACGGCTCGAACCTGAAGTGCAGCGACGTTATGCCCACGGCGGGTTCGTCGAACCCCACCTGCCGTTTTCGGTGGAAGGCTTCAACGACTTGCCGGTTCGCGCACCGGGGCCGGTGACCCTCGACATCGCCGAGGACAAAGGTAACGCCCTGCACACGATTTTCACCGGCACCCTGAAGTTGCTGCTGGACATGGGCGTCTCCAACGCGGTCAGTAATGCCCAGGCCGATCGGGCCGGACGGGTGTTCCTGGCGACGCTGGCGCTGAGTCAGGCGCTAACGTTGCTGCCCAACAAACTGGCGGCGCTGGTCACCCTCTGGCAGAGCCATACGCTGTTTCGGGACTCGGCGCTTTCCGCGTCACGCCACCGGTGGGGGCGGGCGCTGTCGGAATTCACGGCGGCGCTGGGCGTCGTCGTCACGGTAAGGGAGCAGGCCCTTCTGGAGGCGCCGCCCGAGGAGCGGACGCGCGATGGGGGGGCAGGCGGCAGAAGATGCGCAGACGATGGGCACGTCGTTTTCCTGGACCCGAACCGCGCTGACGGCCGAGCAACGGGCGCGCCTGGAAGGGCTCGAGGCGCGAAACGTGGCGCTGGACGAGATGCGCCATGACGAGCTGCTCAACCTGTATTTCGACAACGAGGATGAAAAGCCTTACGCCGTGGTCGCCGGCCGTGTCTATCAAGTGCAGCGCCTGACTGAGCGGGGCGAGTGGAAAATCGTCGACGCGCAGGGCACGCCTGGTCCTTACATCGTGCTGGACGATAACCAGCACTGGCAATTGGACCTGAACCTGCGCCTCAGAGGCGGCGGAGGGGTCGTCACGCGGTTCCTGGACAGCGCCGCGACCGTCAGCGCCGAGGGCAGTATGGTGGTCGAGGCCAGTGGCATGACCGAGATTCGTCAAGCCTACCGCTACCGGGCCCGACGCATTGACGAGGCGCATGCGCAAGCCCGGCATTACCTGGAAAACGCCTTGGACAATCTCCACGCGCACCGGCCGGACGGCACGCTGGACCCTCGGGTGCAGCGCATCGTCGGTGATTTCTTCGGCGTCGAGACGCCGGATCAGGCGCTGCTGAGCCGGGTGGAAGTGGCGATCAAAACCCTGTTCGAGGCGATGATGGACGCGTCGCTGTCGCCACTGACGTCGACGCGTATCGTCGTGGGCACCAACCGACCGGGGCGCGGTCATGTCACGGCGTTCACCATCCCGAGGGACCCGCAGCAGCGCATCTTTCTCACCGACCGCTTCTTCCGCCCGCCGCGTTTTCGCCTCAAGCCGCAGGCAATCGAGCAAGGGTTCGAGACCCTGCCGCATTTTCAAGGGGCGACGCTGATTCATGAGGTGTCGCACCTGGTGCTGGATACCAAGGACATTGCCTACCTGGAGTCCAATGCGCCCTTTGCGGACCTGTTGCGCGAAGACACGGCGGCCAACGTTCGCACCCGCGCCCAGATCGAACGCTTGCAGGATTACCGGCTCTCGCATCGCACCCCCAAGCCTGAACTGTTCATCCAGCAGGAGGACGGTCACTGGCGCGATGTGCGACGCGACGATGCCTTGGGCTATACCAGTATTCTGCGCATCACTGGCGCCAAGACGCTGGATGAAGCGCGCACGATATTCCTCGCCGACGTCGACAAGCGCAGTCAGGTGATGCTCAAGAATGCCGACTCGGTGACCCTGATGATCCTGCGCCTGGGGCGCCACAATTACACCGCATTGAACCCGTGATGAGGGCGTCGCGCCGCCGCTGGTAGCGGTGGGCGCGACCTCTAGTGAACCCGAAAAAAACGCCCCGATGTACAGCGTTATGTAACGCCGCGCACCGGGGCTTTCTCCCTACGCTCCCTGTCATCGTTGCCCCTGTCCGCGTTCTCGTCGGATGGAGGCTTTCATGCCAAAGGAGCTTTCATGTCTACCGCAACCCTCCCGTATTTACACAGCGTCCGCTTGCGCCAGCGTTACACCTTCGCGCTGAGCGAGGCCTTGAGTAGCAGCCGTATCAGCGCCGATGAGGGACGCTGGCTACAGGCGTTGATCGAGCCGGTCAATGCCGCCGACCCCGACCCGGTGCGGGTCGACCGCCTGGTCGCTGCCGAGCCCTTGCATCGGCATGCCGAACTGGCAGGGGCGCTGTTGTTCAGCCATGGCGCCACCGATGCTGCGCAGGTTTATCTGTACACCCTGGGGCTGGGCGTCGAGGCGTTCGCCGACCGCGTCAGCCTGCTCGCCGTATTGCGCGCCCGGTACGCCGGTGGCGAAAGCGAGGCCATCTTCGAGTCCGAAAAAGTCGACGGCGACCCGTTCCAGGCGCAGATGCTGGCCATCGTCGATCATGGCGCCGACCGCGTCGCAGTCCTGACCGCGCAACTGAAGCAGACGCCCACGCTTGAGCAGGCGTCGGCGGATTCAGCCCCTGTGACCGTTGCCGAGCAGACCCGGCATTACAGCGAGCGGCTGGCAGGGTTCTGGCGCTCCGCTGCTGGCGCGCCCAGCCGGCGTGACCTCGCTGTCGAGGCGTTTGAAAACAGCGTGCGCGACCGGCTGTATCGCCGCCAAGCCAGCGGCCTGTTGACCCCGCAGTCGTGCCATGCGCTGCTGTCGCTGATGCAACTGCTCCCGGGACAGCCCCGTGTCGACAGCGCGCTGGGCTGCTACCAACTGGCGATCAGGGTCGGCGACAGCGCGTCCTGTCCGTTGGCGGGGACGTTCGTGGTCAAGCCGCAGACGGATGCCACAGGCGCGGTGCTGTTTTGTGCCCCCGATCACCAGTGGCACAGCTTCACCGACACAGGGGCGCTTACCGCGTATTTCGCGACGTCTGAAGGGCGCAAGCAACTCGTTGACGCGCTGGCCCTTGAGGACCATGCCGTGATGCAGCGCGAAGGCGAGGTGAAGCTCGGGTTCGCGCAAATCCAGGGCCCGCCGTGCGTCGCGCTGGTCGATTCGATCATCGCTGTTCAGGCGCGCAACCTGACCTATGCGCTGGGCCTGCCTCAACCCTCCGGTCAACAGGCCGCGATGATCGACGATGCGCTGGACATTCGTCAGTGGCTCGATCCGCGGCAACTGCGCTTCACCGCAGGACGCTGGCGGCGGCAGGCACCGTTCGATTTCGTGGCAGTGTGGCTTCAGCCCGCGCCGGTCTCGACGCCGCTGCCTGCGCCTGCTCAGGCAGTGCCCCAGGCAGCCGGTTCAGCGGCGCCAACGTTGACTGAGGCCGTGACCGCCGAGGCGACGCCGTCCTGGCGCGACCTCACCCGAAGCTTTGACCAGCGCGCCACCACCCTGCGCCAGCTCGATAACTCTTTGCTGGTATACGCCGAACAGGCGTTACAGCGTTACCTGTGCGTATGGAGCGCCGACGGGCTGGACGCGTCGGCGGTGCAGCTGCAATGGCAAGCGCCAACGCTCCTTGAGGGTGAAACGCAGGAGGCGTTTGAGCTGGACCTCACCTCATTGTTGCTGGAGTGCGTCACGGGTCATCACCCTTTGCGCCTGCCGAGCGAGGTGCGGGTTCGGGTGAGTGACCCGGCGGCGCCCGGGGACTTGCCTCAGGCGTTGATCGAACACCTGCTGCGTGCGATCACACCGGATTTCGTCGAGGGCTACGTGCGTCAGTTCGAGGTAGCGCGGCGTGATAGGCAGCGCCACGGTGACCATTCTATGCAGCCTGAACGGCAAGCGCTGAGCCTGCGCGAAGACGCGATGCGCCTGTACGCGTCGTTGGCGACCCGGCAGAAGTGGATCGATGCCGCCGCAGGGGAGCTGATCCGCCAGATGCTCGACCAACCGGAGCGCGCCCTGCGCACGGCAGGCCATCCCGAGGCGGTCGAGGCGTTCCAGGTCAGGTTGCTGTTCGGTGAAACCTCAAATGTCCTGCTGTGTGACACGATGGTGCTTCAATCGCCGCAGGCCCAGGAACGCTCGCTGGTGTTCTGGTCTGCGCTCATGGGCTGGCATTCTTTTCGCTCGGGCGCACGGCTGCAACGCATGCTTCAACGCAAGCTGGGCGGTCCTGATTGCGACGACTGGCTGCAGTTGTTGAGCGAGCAAGACCGCTTGAGGGTCAAGCGCCATCTGGCGCAACCGGCGGCAAGCCCGATCCGGATCCGTCTGGACCGGATCGACGGGCACGCGCTCAATGTCTTGCAGCAGGGGGCTTTGCAGCGTGAGTTGCAGGATGTGCGAGAGCTGTGTGTCAGGGCCCGACGTTGCCGGTTCGAGGCCAAGGTCTTCACGCAACTGGCGGCGCAGTGGGAGGTGGACGCTTCGTTGAGCAGCCTGATCGACGGACTGTCGGTGAAGATCCAGACCAGTCTGTTCGAAGCGCTGCTGCCGCCGTGGCTGAGCGAGGCGTCTACCGCCGACCTTGGGCTCTACTGCGACTTGCTCAAGCGCTATTACGAGGCCAGTGACGGCGGCAGGGATTTCCTGTTCGGCGTCTCGTCCCTGCACAGCTACACCCGCAAGCAGTTGCTCGCCCAACTGAACGTGGACTTCCCCGGACAAGGCTTGAATCCCGACGACATCACTGTCACGTCGCGCGATTACGTGAGCGGCTTCCCGCCCGCCGGGGAGCTGCCGTCGGCCGTGCCCGCCGCCACGGTGGTGCATCGCGAATCGCTGACCGAGTACGCGATCAACCGCTTTGCCAGCCATCAGGGCACCGTCTTGAGCGTGACATCGGCGGACCATCCGCTGATCGCCGACACGCTGACGGTGGACTACGTGCGGCAACTGGTCAGGCGTCTGAATGTCGGGGCCGGTTATCTCACGCTGTTGCGTCAGGCGTTGAGCCCCACCGATGAACTGTATGCACTGCGCAACCAGCTGTTCGTCGATCAACTGCCGCCGATGCTGATGGCGGTGGCACTGGCGCAAAAACTCAAGGGGGACCTCAGCGGGCCAGCGTTCGATCTGGTGATGGGGGTGCTGGACATGCCCGATGGCCTGGCCCGCGAGCCGATCAACGGCGTGCGGGCGATGATCAGCCCGTTACGGTTGGTGGCCGACACCGGCATGACCCCGGACCCGGTGACCGCGGTTTACCTGATTTGCGGGCGAGACAACCCGTCCGGCACCCAAGTGCTGTACGCCACACACTATTCGCCGTTCACCTTTCAGGAGTACCCGAGCCGCGAGGTGTTGCTGGAAGCCATTCGCACCGACGCCTCACTCCAGCAACTGCTGCTGGCCCGGGTCGAGCCCGAGGTGCACCGTCGCTACGCCCATGGGGGTTTCGTCGAGCCGCATTTACCGTTCTCCGTCGAAGGTCTGGGCGATGTACCCTTCGGCGCACCGGGGCCCGTGACGCTGGACGTTGCCGAGGTCAAGGGCAATGCCTTGCAGTTCCTGTTCAGCGGCACCGTCAAGCTATTGCTGGACCAGAGCGTGTCCAATGCGGTCACCAACGAGCAGGAGGATCAGGCCGGTCGAGCGTTTCTGGCGACCCTGGGCTTTGAGCAAGTGGTGACACTGCTGCCGAGCAAGCTGGCGGCCATGGTCACCGTGTGGCAAAGCCAGACGTTGCTTCAGGCCTCGGCGGCCTCGGCGTCGGGAAGACATTGGGGCGAGGCGTTTTCGGAGTTTTCCGCCGCCTTGGGCGTGATGGTCACCGCCCGGGAGCAGACGCTTCAGGAACAGGTGCGCGACGATCAGGGTGCCGTGGTGGCCGATGGCCTCACCCAGGACGAGGATGCGTTGTCGTCGGCATTTTCCTGGCGCAGCGGGACGCTGGACGCCGAGCAGCGGTTGCGCCTTCAGCGGCTGGAGGCGCGGGGGATCGCGCTGACCGACCTGCGCCACGACAACCTGCTCAACCTGTATTTCGACACCGAGGGCGGCGAGACCTACGCGGTAGTCAGCGGCCGGGTGTATCAGGTGCGCCTGGTCGAGCAAGACAGTAACTGGATCATCGTCGGCCCGGACGGCACCACCGGGCCCAAGCTGGTCATGGACATCGACCAGCGCTGGCACCTGGACCTCACCCTGCGATTGCGCGGCGGCGGGGGCGTAGCCACCAAGATCAAGGAAGGCAAGGTCGATAAAAGCGCCAAGGACATTCTGGTGATAGAGGCGCGAGGCATGCCCGAAATCCGACAGCTGTACCGCGACCGTGCCCGGCGCATCGGCCAGGCCCACCTCAAGGCCAAGCGGTATCTGGAAACCTGTCTGGACAACCTCAGCCCACACCAGAATGGGCGGCCGCTGGACCCTCGGGTGAGTCGCATCATCGCCGATCATTTCGGCGTCCAGTCGCCGAGCCGGTATGTGCTGGACGAGACGTTGAATGCCGCGAAGTCGCTGTACAGCGCGATCATGGACGCTTCCCTGTCGCCGTTCTCCTCATCGCGTTACGTCGTGGGCTCCACCCGACCAGGGCACGACATGGTCACTGCGTTCGTGATCAAGGCCGATCCCAAACAACGGATTTACCTGACCGAGCAGTTCTTCATCTCGCCGTCCTTTGCCGTCAAGCCCGACGTCCTGGCCCAAGGCTTTTCGGTCGACGTGCATCATCGAGCGGCCAATCTGCTCCATGAGCTGTCTCATCTGGCGCTCGACACCCACGACATCGCCTACCTGGAATCCATGGCGCCGTTTCCGGACATGCTGCTCGACGACACGCCCTTCAACGAGCGGGTTCGGGATGGCGTTGTGCACTTGCACCAGAACCGTTTTTCCCATCGCAGCGACCGCAATGAGCTGTTCACGATGATGGATGGCGGCAAGCGTCGGGACATCGAGCCGGAGGACGGTCGGGGTTTCGAGACGATTCTGAAGGTCACCCGCTCCCGCGACCTTGACGATGCACGGGATGTCTTCCTGTCCGATGCCCTGATCCGTGGTCAGTTGCTCATGCGCAATGCCGACTCGGTCACGCTGTTGATGCTGTTGTTGGGGCGAGAGAATTTCGTGGTGCCGAGCCCATGACCGGCCCGGCGCCAGCGTGCAGTGTTACAGGTCGTAGTGCCGCAGCTCGCGGGCGATCAGCAGACGCTGGATTTCGCTGGAGCCTTCGTAGATCTGGGTGATGCGCGCGTCCCGGTAGTATTTCTCCACCGGGTAGTCTTCCAGATAGCCGTAGCCGCCGTGGATCTGCACCGCCTTGGAGCAGACCCACTCGGCCATCTCCGAAGCAAACAGCTTGGCCTGCGACGCCTCCGACAGACAGGGCTTGCCCGCCGTGCGCAAGCGCGCGGCGTGCAGGACCATCAGGCGTGAAGCGTTGATGCGGGTGTGCATGTCGGCCAACAGATTGGAGACGCTCTGGTGCTCGATGATCGGCTTGTCGAACTGCACCCGCTCACGGGCATAGACCAGCGCAGCTTCAAAGGCCGCGCGAGCGATCCCCAAGGCTTGCGCGGCAATGCCGATGCGACCGCCTTCCAGGTTGGAGAGGGCGATGGCCAGGCCCTTGCCGCGCTCGCCCAGCAGGTTCGCTTCGGGAATCCGGCAGTCGCTCAGGGTCACGGCGCAGGTGTCCGAGGCCTTGATGCCCATCTTGTGTTCCATCCGATCAACCCTGTAACCGGGGTTGTCGGTGGGCACCAGAAACGCCGAAATGCCTTTCTTGCCCAGCTGCGGGTCGGTCACGGCAAAAACAATCGCCAGCTGCGCGCGCTTGCCGTTGCTGACGAACTGCTTGGCGCCGTTGAGCACCCATTCGCCATCCCTGAGCTCGGCGCGGGTGCGCAGGTTATGGGCTTCGGAACCGGCCTGGGGTTCGGTCAGGCAGAAGCAGCCGATGGCCTGGCCTGTGGCGAGTTTTTCCAGCCACTGGTTTTTTTGCTCATCGCTGCCGTAGTTCAGCACCGGGCCGCAGCCCACCGAGCTGTGCACGCTCATCAAGGTGCCGGTGGCGGCATCGCCTGCGGAGATTTCCTCGACCGCCAGCGCGTAGGCCACATAGTCGATGTAGGTGCCGCCCCATTGTTCCGGGACGATCATCCCTAACAAGCCCAGTTCGCCCAGCTTGGCGATCAAGGCGTCATCGATCCAGCCAGCGTTTTCCCAGTCCTTGGCGTGAGGCGCGATTTCGTTGCGGGCGAATTCGCGGGCCATGTCGCGAATCATGATCTGTTCTTCGGTCAGTTCCAGGTCTTGCATAGGTCACGCCTCATGACCGCTGAAAAAGCTCGCCACGTGCTCGGCATCCAGTGCCTGCACGGTGGGCGGGTTCCAGTGCGGTTTCTTGTCTTTGTCTACGATCAGGGCGCGAACGCCCTCGATCAGGTCGCCCCGTTCGAACCACTGGCGATCCAGATGCAACTCCAGGTCGAAGCAGGTTTCCAGTGGCAGATGACGACCGCGGCGCAACAGCTCCAGGGTCACAGCCATGGCCAGCGGTGAACGGGTTTTCATCAGGTTGGCGGTGTCCACGGCCCAGTGATGGGTATCGGCGACGTTCACCTCCAACAGCTGTTCGATGATGCTCGGGATGTCCGGCAGGGCAAAGAAATGATCGATGGCAGGGCGCAGGCGGGCCAGTGGCGGGTCAGGCAATTGCTGCACACCGATTTTCGCCAGCGCGCCCTGCAGATCCTTGAGCGGGGTCAGGGTCCATTTCAGCGTGTCGAGCTGGCGATCCAGATCCACCAGCCGCGCGCTCTGCAGATACCAGTCGGCCAGGCCGCAATACAGCGCGTCGGCGGCGTGAATCTGCACGCCGGTCACGCCCAGATAAATGCCCACCTCGCCCGGCACCCGAGGCAGGAAATAACTGCCGCCGACGTCTGGGAAATATCCAATGCCCACTTCCGGCATTGCCAGGCGGGTGCGTTCGGTGACCACACGTAGATCAACGCCCTGCGCCAGGCCCATGCCGCCGCCCAGCACGAAGCCGTCCATCAGCGCCATGACGGGCTTGCGATAGTGATGAAGGGTGAGGTCCAGCGCGTATTCTTCGACGAAGAAAGTCTGGTGGTGGGTCTGGCCCCGTTTGAAGCTGTCGTACAGCGCACGAATGTCGCCGCCGGCGCAGAAAGCCTTTTCACCGGCCCCGCGCAGGACCACGGCGTAGACCTTATCGTCACTGGCCCAGGCATCGAGTTGCTGTTGCAGCTGGCGGACCATCTCAAGATCGATGGCATTCAACCCTTGCGGGCGATTGAGGGTGATGTGGCCGATATGATTGCGTACTTCGGACATAACGGTGTCGCAGGCCGGTTCCTGGCCTGAAGACGTGGCCGATACTACCTGTGCCGTCATTGCTGACTCCCTGTGGCTCTTGTTCTTCTTGCTCGTTCAGCCGACCCGCGAGGGGCCGTGCTCCGTGAGATGCAACAGGGATGCTAACAGCGCAATTTTGCAAATGACAATGAAGTTTCGTGCACCCTCAGTGTGCATATTTGCATGGCAGGCCCGAGGTCCATGACGGTGGACCGCAGGCTGTCCGCTGCCAATGAGTTCCTATGCCCGCAAACTGAACAGCGCCATCTCGGGTGCATCACTGATCCAGTGCTGACTGACCGTCCAGCCTGCACGCGCCGCCAGTGCAGTAAACGACTCGACCGTGAACTTGTGTGAGTTCTCGGTGTGCAACCGTTCACCCGCTGCAAAATGGAAGCTGTTGCCTGCGACTTCCACCACCTGTTCGACCTGACTCACCAGATGCATTTCCATGCGTTCCTGTTCGGCATTCCACACCGCCTGATGATTGAACGCCTCGACATCAAAATTCGCCCCCAGCTCGCGATTGATCCGCACGAGCAGGTTCTTGTTGAAGCGCGCGGTGACGCCCTCGGCGTCGTCGTAGGCCGCTACCAGCGTGTCGGCATCCTTGACCATGTCCACGCCGACGATGAAATGCGCCTGCTTGCCGAGCACTTCATGGGCCGAATGCAGAAACGCCACGGCTTCATCGTGGGTGAAATTGCCGATGGTCGAACCTGGGAAGAAACCGACGCGGGTGTGACCGTTGGCCTCTTTGGGCAGGGTCAGCACGCGGGTGAAGTCGTCGACCTGAGGTGCAACCACCAGTTTCGGGTACTTCTGGCGCAGGGATGTCGCGGCCTTGTTCAGGGCCGTGGCGCTGATGTCGATGGGCACGTAGACCGCGATGTGTGGCGCTGCGTCGAGCACCAAGCGTGTCTTTTCGCTGGCGCCGCTGCCGAATTCCACCAGTGCTGCACCTTCAGGAATCGATGCGGCGATCTGTCCGGCGATGCCTTTCAGCAGCCCGGTTTCGGCGCGGGTGGGGTAGTACTCGGCGGTTTCACAGATGGCCTCGAACAGGTCGGACCCGGTCGCATCGTAGAAGTATTTTGGTGACAGTGATTTGACCGGTGCGGACAACCCGGCGACCACATCCTTGGCGAACTCGCTGTCGTTAGGGTTGACCACCCCCGGCTGGCGGGTGTCGCGGGCCAGGCGCAACCCGGCGACCATCCAGCGTTTGTCGGTCGGGAAGAAGTTGCGATAGGTGAGCCGGCAGTGATCAGGGGAGGTCACGCTGGCGCCACCGCGCAGCACCATCTGGTTGACCATGAACTTGCCGTTGTACTCACCCACCGCGCCCGCTGACGGCTTGAAGCCGGGGTAGGCGCTGTAGGCACTCTGGGTCCATTGCCAGGCCACGTCGTCGACCTGTTCGAGCAAGCCTGCGCGGGCGGCGGCTTCCCATTCGGCCTCGGTGGGCAACCGGGCATCGGCCCAGGTGGCGAAGGCGGCGGCTTCGTAATAACTGATGTGGGTGACCGGGCCTGCCGGGTCGATGTCTTCCAGACCGCGCAGGCTCATGCGTTTCCAGCCGTTGTCGTCGTGCTGCCAGTACAGCGGCGCGTTCCAGCCCAGTTCCTGGATCAGCGTCCAGCCCTCGGACAGCCACAGCGCCGCCGTGTGGTAGCCGCCGTCGGCAATGAAACTCAGCCACTCGCCGTTGGTGACCAGCCGATCGCTGATCTCAAAGGATTGCAGGTAAGTCGTGTGGCGCGGGCCTTCATGATCGAAGGCGAAGGATTTGCCGTCATGGCCGATCTGGGTCAGCCCGTTGCTCAACGGCTTGAACTGGCCCCGACGGCCAGCGGCGTCTTTCGGCCAGGCCGGGTCGTAGGCGGGCTTGAGCGAGGACAGGCTGAACAGGTGCAGGATGTCCATCAACAGCAATTCCTGATGCTGCTCCTCGTGGGCCAGGCCCAGTTCGATCAGGCTCGCCATGTCATCGGACACCGACCCCATCAGCAGCTTGCCCATGTGCTCATCGACGTAGCTGCGATAAGCCTTCACCTGATCGACCCCCGGCCGGGTCATCAGCCCCCGTTGCGGGCGTGGATGACGCGGGCCGACGGCTTCGTAATACGAGTTGAAGAGGTAGCCGAAAGTCGGGTCGAACGCCTTGTAATCCGCCACGTTGGGCATCAGCAGAAAGGTCTCGAAGAACCAGGTGGTGTGCGCCATGTGCCACTTGGCCGGGCTGGCATCGGGCATCGACTGCACGACCATGTCTTCGGGGCTGAGCGGGGCGACCAGTTGCTCGGTGTGACGACGAACGCTCTGATAGCGCTTGCACAGCGGCTGCGTGGCAGGGGTTTCGCGTAGCTGGCGTGAGTGACGCATCGGTTCTCTCCGGTGTCGGGTAGCGAAGTCGCTTGGAGCAGGGCGGCGTCAATGAACTTCGAGGGTCACCTTGTCTGGATAAAAGGCCACGTGACCTTCTATCTCCTTGACCGACGGATACGCCTCTTCGTATGTCCAGACAGCGTTTTCAGCGGTCTGGCCATCGGCGCTGAGGCTGAAATAGCTGGCGTCGCCCTTGTAGGGGCAATGGGTTCGATGTTCGGTTCTAACGTAATGTTCAATCGAAATATCCGAGCGGGGCACATAAATCACCGCCGGATAACTCGCCTCCTTGAGCTCGAGCGCCTTGTCGCTCTGCGCGACACGCACGCCTTTGAAACGAACCGTTACGCGACCTTTGAGCGGCGAAATGGTGATGGGATGATCGGGACCTGGCATTTTCATGGCGATGAATCCTGTTGAGCTTATTGGGACGCCCACAAGCAAAAGCGGGAGTATGGGCAGGAAAGCCAGTGTAGACGGGCCGGTCGGGGGTGGCCGCTTTTGGGTCGCAAACCCCGATCAAATTGACCCGTAGCGCCGAGGATCGCTGCTGATTGCCTGCTACCACAAGACGTGTTGCTTGAGCTCAGACAGACCTGCGGCAATTAACTAAACTCCCACCCCAAACCAGCCCATTTGCCTACAAAAAGCGCCGAATCGTCACACCGTACGAGTGGGCGTTGAGTAATATCGCTCGGGTCAGGGTCTTAGCATCGCATCCATCAGGTCTGCTCGATGAACGACAAGTACAAACCCCATGACTGGGCGCCCCACGAGCGGCCGACGATCCCGGGTTCGCCCTCCACGCCGTTGCACCCCACACCCAAGCGGCTGGCGTTTGCCGTGGTCGGGGTGATTGTCGCGTTGACCGGCGGGCTGGGTAACGCCTTGGTGGTCGCCAACCTGCAATACCTGCAGGGCGCGCTGGGGGCCACGCAGGCGGAAATCGCTTGGCTGCCTGCCGCCTATGTGATGACCAACGTTTCCATGAACCTGTTGCTGGTGAAGTTTCGTCAGCAGTTCGGCCTGCGTGCGTTCACCGAAGTGTTTCTGGTGTTGTATGCATTGGTGACCTTCGCGCACCTGTTCGTCAACGACATCGAATCGGCCATTGCCGTGCGCGCGGCCCACGGTATGGTTGGCGCGGCGCTCAGCTCTCTGGGGCTGTACTACATGATTCAGGCCTTCCCACAGAAGTGGCGGATGAAGGCGCTGGTGCTGGGCCTTGGGACCGCGCAACTGGCGACGCCGCTGGCCAGGCTGGTGTCTGAAGATCTGCTGCAGATTGCCGAATGGCGCGGCCTGTACCTGTTCGAATTGGGCATGTGCCTGTTGGCGCTGGGCTGCGTGCTGATCCTCAAACTGCCGCCGGGGGATCGCTTCAAGGCTTTCGAGAAGCTTGATTTTCTGACCTTCGCCTTGCTCGCTTCGGGCTTTGCGGCGCTGTGTGCGGCGTTGTCGCTGGGGCGCATCGAGTGGTGGCTGGAGGAGCCGTGGATCGGCCTGGCGCTGGTGTTCTCCATCGTCACCATTCTGGCGGGGCTGTGCATCGAACATAACCGCACCCGGCCGCTGTTGATCACGCGCTGGCTGGGCAGCGGGCGGATGATCCGTTTTGCCTTGGGCGTGCTGTTGACCCGTATCGTGCTGTCCGAGCAGGCGACGGGGGCGGTGGGTTTTCTGCAGGGGCTCAACCAGGGCACGCAACAGCTGCACACGCTGTATTTCTTCATGCTGCTGGGCAGTGTCGCGGGGCTGGCGGTCAGCGCCCTGACGATCAACCCGCAGCACCTGTTCAAGCCGTTGATCATCTCGCTGGCGCTGATGGCGGCGGGGTCGATCATGGACAGTTTTTCCACCAGCATCACCCGTGGCCCGCAGATGTATTTCAGCCAGTTTCTGCTGGCCTTCGGTGGCACGTTCTTTCTGGGGCCGACGCTGGTGCTGGGCATGAGCGGGGTGATCAGCAACCCGCGCAACATGGTCAGTTTTTCGGTGATGTTCGGGATCTGCCAGAACGTCGGCAGCCTGATCGGCTCGGCGCTGCTGGGCACCTTTCAGGTCTGGCGCGAGAAATTTCATTCGGCGCATATCGTCGAGCACGTCACGCTGCTCGACCCTCAGGTGCAATCGCGCCTGCAAAGCTCGGCGGCGTCTTATGCTCAAGCCATTGCCGACCCGTCGGCGCGTACCCAGCAGGGCATTCGCGCACTGGCGACGGCGGCCACCCGAGAAGCCAATACCCTGGCCTATAACGATGTGTTCATGCTGATTGCCCTGATCGCGATCCTCACGGCGGTCTGGATCACCAGCCGCGCGACCTGGTTGTGGATCACCACCGAGCCGGTCGCACCCTTTACGCCGACCACCCCGGCAGCAACCTCCGTTCAACCTTCTGGCGCTCAACCTTCATGACTGAACCCGGCAAACCTTCTGGCAGTTCTTCTGGCTCTTCAGGCAGCAGCTCAAGCAGTAGCTCCGCCCCACAGGCCGCCGCGCCCGCTCCGGCGGTCATGCCGGCCACCACTCAACCGCGTTCGGCGCGCGTACGGCTGGTGTCGTCCATCCTGTTCGGCGGCATCGCCCTGGCCGGGGTGCTGATCGTGCTGTACGCCTGGCAGCTGCCGCCGTTCAGCAGCCCCATCGAAAGCACCGAGAACGCCCAGGTCAGGGGCCAGACCACGATCATTTCGCCGCAACTGAGCGGCTACGTCTATGAGGTGCCTGTCCAGGATTTCCAGTGGGTCAAGGAGGGCGATCTGCTGGTGCGCATCGACGATCGCATCTACCAGCAGCATCTGGATCAGAGCCTGGCGCAATTGGGCATTCAGAAGGCCGCGCTGGATAACAACCTGCAACAGCGCCGCAGCGCCGAGGCAACCATCGTGCAGCGTCAGGCCGCCGTGGCCAGTGCTCAGGCTCAGAGCGAGAAGGCGGCGGCGGACTTGCGCCGCAGCAGCGCGCTGGTGAGCGACGGCTCGGTGTCCAAGAGCGAGCTGGACGTGACCCGCGCCGCCGACGCTCAGGCGAGGGCGGCGCTGGCCGAAGCCAAGGCCACGCTGGAAATCGCCCGGCAGGATCTGCAAACCGTGATCGTCAATCGCGGCTCTCTGGAAGCCTCAGTGAAGAACGCTGAAGCGTCGATCGAGCTGGCGCGCATCGACCTCACCAATACGCGCATCACCGCTCCCCGCGACGGTCAGCTGGGGCAAATCGGCACGCGGCTTGGGGCGTACGTCAACTCGGGCGCGCAGCTGATGGCGCTGGTGCCGCGCCCGCGCTGGATCATCGCCAACATGAAGGAAACCCAGATGGCCAACGTGCGTCTGGGCCAGCCGGTGAGCTTCACGGTTGACGCGCTGGAGAACCGCAAGATGCGTGGCCGCGTGCAGCGGATTTCTCCGGCGGCGGGCTCTGAATTCAGTCTGTTGCCCGCCGACAACGCCACCGGCAACTTCGTCAAGATCGCCCAGCGCATTCCGGTGCGCATCACCGTGGACAATGATCAGGACGGCCTCGAACGCCTGCGCCCGGGGATGTCGGTGGTGGTCAGCATCGACACCAGCCAGGACGGTCCCGTACCGCCGGACCCGGTGGACGGGAGTGTCGATACGCAGCATTGACCCGCTCGGCTTCTGCCCAAAGGGTTAGACCATGCGCCGGACGGTGTTGTCTTTACGCACGAAATGGTGCCAGATGGCCGCCACGACGTGCAGCCCGATGACGTAATAGAAGATGGTGCCCAGCAACACATGGAAGTGCTCCAGGCTCTCGGCGGTGTCCTTGGCAATCGCGAACGGCGCGGGAATGCTCAGCGAGGTCAGAGGAATCGGCAGGGCACCGCGCTCCAGCAGCACGGTGAACAAACCCAGCAGCGGCTGTGCAAAGAGGAAGGCGTACAGCGCGTAGTGCGATAGGGTAGCTGCCAGATGCAAAGCTCCCTCCAGCGGCGGAGTAATGCCTGGAGGCGTATGTCGGCGCCGCTCCGCTACCCGGAAAAACGCCATGGCCAACACCACGATGCCCACCCAGAAGTGCGACTGCACCACGAAGGTTCGCAAATCGGTGCCCTTGGCGAACTGGCTGCGGCTGAGGATCAGCGCATACGCCAGCACGATCAGGATGGCCATGACCCAGTGCAGCCAGCGGGCCCGGTAGCTGTAGCGCTCGGAATTCATCGGTGTACTCACGGTCAGGCTCCTTGGTTTGGTATCTCGCGCCCCGTTCGGACAGGGCTTTGCTTTATGAACGCGATGATTGCCGCAGGTTCTGGAAAATCTCAAGGCCTGCGTGGCCCTTCATCTCCTTCAATTTGGCGCTTTCTTACCTCTTTCAATTGACGTGTTTCAATCTACGTACCGCTGAAGGACATCACTGAGTCTAACGTTGCATCGATTAAATGGATCGAGGGTGTTGATGAACAATGGAAGTTGCGCCTCGCCTGAAAATAATCCAATGAAAGAATAAGCGTAATGTTTAGGTGAATAAGGTGTCTTCCAATGAGGTTTCTTCCGTAGGGGAGTTACGGTTATTTGTCATCAATATTCTGACGCGTTGATAGTTGTCACTCGTACGAGGTTATTCGGTTGAACGTATCCATCGGTAATGAAGTATTTTAAAAATTTATTTATAAAAAGAAATAAATTTAGAAGTATTCGTGATTAAAAATCCATTAAAACGCGTTTGACAGGTCATCCGCTTGGATCCATCTTTACCCCCGATGGCTCAAGGCTGCCGACGATCAGTCAGGTTGACTGGCCTTTTGCCCGCTTCGACTGGGAGTCTCGATTCCTCTCATGAACACTTGTGCAAAGGACTCTGAACATGGATGTCCCCGGATTCGCTCGTCTCTTGAAACAGCAAAACATGGATTCAGAAGTTTGGTGGGATAGCGCACCGACTGCCTACCCAAGTTTCAAAAACACACTGATTAAGAAATATCCGGATACATTCGACTACATCGAACAGCTGTTGCCTGACGACTTCGCCTCCAGTCCGTCAGGTATCAGTGGCGCCACTACCAACCCTCGCTTAGTTGCCCAGGAAATAGCCAGAGACCCTCAGCATTGGCGGGACTTTATCGGTGAACTGCGGGCCGACGTGACTGATCCGGACCTGGCGGATTCGGCCAGGGCAGGTCGGCTTTACGATCAGGTCATCGAAGAGGGCGCCAGACTGCTGCGACCCTTGTGGGTCTCGTCCCGAGGGGCCCAAGGCTGGGTGTCGGCACAGGTTTACGGTGGCGAGCGGATGAACGCCGAGATGCTGATTGCCCGAGGTCGGCATCTGGCGCGTCTGGCTCCGAACGTGATGGTCAAGATTCCCGGCAGCGAGCAGGGCTATCGCGCCATCGAGGCGTTGATCGCCCAGGGCTGTTCGGTCAACAACACCTTCTGCTTCACCGTTTCTCAGGTTCACGCCTGTCTCAAAGCCATTCACAGGGGGCGCCTGAGCGCTCGCCTCAAAGGGGTGAACACCGATCGTGCTCGTTACGTCATCAGTTTCATGATCGGGCGGCTGGGTGCTGAAGCCGAGTTCGAACGTCAGGCACAGCAGCGCGGCATCCGTTTGAGAGCCGATGACCGGCGCTGGGCCGAGCTGGCCGTCTACCAGGCAATTCAGGCCTTGTTACAGCGTCGGCCAAGTCCTGCCCGATTGTTGCTGTGCAGCCTGAACGTCCATACCCGTGTTCGAGGGCGCGAAGAATGCTGGCATCTGCAGCGCACGGGGGCCGATACCACGCTGTACACCCTGACGCCCGCCATCATCGAATTTCTCGTGCGTCGTCAGCAGCAGGGGCGCCCGGTCTTGCCGGCTACCGAGGGGGTCAAGGTCCCGCGTCAGGTGATGAACCGGTTGATGGGTATTGCGTATTTCAATCAGGCCTATTTCCTGGAAGGGCAGGCGCCTTCCGCGTTCGCCAGCCACCCGGCGTTCGTCACCGCCAGCGCAAATGCCCGGGAAGGTTATGAGCAGTTGCTGGCGTTTGTGACGGCGGGCGCGATGCCCGCGGGTGGGTTTTCATCCCGCGCTGCTTCCCGGCCCGTCATGGAGTCCCTGTCATGAACCGCATGATCGCTCTCTGGGCCCATCCGCGCTCGCGCTCCACTGTGCTCGAACGCGTGTTCATCGAACGCGGTGACTTCGAGGTGTTTCATGAGCCCTTCGCCCATGTTGCTTTCAACGAGCGGTCGGCCATCCCCCATGATGATCTGAACTGCGGCCTGCCAACCACTTATGAGGGCGTCAAAGCCCTGCTGCGAGCCACCCGCGCGCGACAACATGTGTTTCATAAGGACATGTGCTACCACTGCCTCGATGACCTGAAGACCGACGCCGATTTTCTGCTGGAACAGCAGCACGTGTTCATCATTCGCGAACCAGCTCGGGCCATCGCCTCGCATTTTGCGGTGTTCGCGCAAATGCCGCTGCACGCCATCGGCCATCAGGCACTGTACGAGATCTTCTGCCGCGTCACTCGTCTGACCGGGAAAATCCCCTATGTGATCAATGGCGATGAACTGGCAGCCCAGCCGCAGGATGTCGTGCGCCGGCTGTGCGATCACCTGCAACTGGAGTTCCTGCCCCATGCCATGCACTGGGACGCCACCTGCCCCGAGCAATGGCGCGCCTGGCGCAGCTGGCACGCAGAAGCCGAACGCAGCACAGGAATCGTTGCCGGCACCGATCATTTCGACGATCAACTGCTCACCACGCACCCCCACCTGATGACGTATTACCAGGCCCATCGACCGTTCTACGAACGCATGAATCAATTCGCACAGCAGGCATCCTCATGAAAAAGATCGTCATCACAGGGGCCGCGAACGGCATCGGCAAAGCCACGGCCATTGCCTGCATCGGCGCGGGGTATTTCGTCATTGCCGCCGACAAGGACCGGCATGGGCTGCAGGATTTGCAGGACATCGTCGCCCCGCATCGTCTGGAAACACATCTGGTGGATTTCTCGCGGCCCGAGGTCTACCAGAGCTTCATCGGCAACTTGTATCGACACCACAGCACGCTGCACGGTCTGGTCAACAACGCAGGCCTTTATCACGGCAAAAGCGTTTACGACTACAGCCACGAAGAGGTCGATGAAATCTGGGCCGTCAACCTCAAGTCGCTGGTGTATCTGTCCAAGGACTTTGCCTTGCATGAGCAGCGGGCGCCGCACACCCGCAGCATCATCAACATCACTTCGGTGGCGGGCGAGGTAGGCAGCATGGACGCGCTGTACGGCGCGACCAAGGCCGGGGTGATCGGCCTGACCAAGGCCAACGCCTGGAATTTCGCCCCACGGGTGCGCGTCAACGCGGTATCGCCCGCGCTGATTCGCAGCACCTCGATCCACGACCGCATTCCCGAACAGCGGCGCAAGGAATATGAGCGCCAGGAAGTCTTGAAAGAGCCCATCGAACCCGAAGGCGTCGCCGATGTGATCATGTTCCTGCTGTCTGATCAGAGCCGTCACCTGACCGGCAAAGTCATCGCGGTGGACAACGGTGCCTACCCCCGCTGACAACGTCGGCCAACTCACAGACAACAGGGAGAGGTTTCATGCAACGCAAAAAACTGCTTATCGTTGGTGGCGGCAATCTGTGCCTGCAGATCCTGCAAATTCTGGTGCCGCGCAATCAGTTCGAGTTTCATGTCGCGAGCCGAAATCTGGAGCACGCCACCCGCCTGTGCAATCTGGTGCGCCTTGCCGCTCTGCAGCAGGACGTGTGCGCGCGGATCGAATGCTGGGAGATGGACCTGGTCGAGTCGCGTATCGCCGACAATGCCGAAACCCTGGCGCGGATCAAACCCGACATCATCCTCAACTGCGCATCCTTGCAATCCTGGCGGATCATCACGCAACTGCCCAAAGCCGCGTTCGAGGCCCTCGATCAGGCGCAACTGGGTCCTTGGTTGCCCATGCATCTGGCGCCAGCCTACGCGCTGATGCGTGCGGTCAAGCAGGGCTGCCCAAGAGCGCTGGTGGTCAACGCGGCGTTTCCGGATGCCGTCAATGCCGTGCTGTACAAGGTCGGCATGGCGCCGACTGTCGGGGTCGGCAATATCGCCAATCTGATTCCGGCGACCCGCTACGCCATTGCTCGATTGCTTGCCGCGGATGAGGACAAAGAGGGTGGACGGCCTATCAACGCTAAAAGGCTCGATCCGACGCGCGTCAAGGTCAAGCTGGTGGGGCAGCATTACTTCAGTCATTACGTACCCCGTGGCGGCATGCCAGACAATTCCCTGTTCCACCTGTGTTACTGGATCGATGGGTCCGAATGCAGCGACCGGTTCGACGCCGAAACCATCTTTGGCAGCGTGGCCGATCACTTCCGCCGTTTGGGCGGGGTCGATGGGCAATACCTGACCGCCATGTCGGCGATCTCAGTGGTGGAAAACCTGTTCGCCGATCAGGAAGTGCATGTGCATACGCCAGGGCCTGACGGTTTGCCGGGGGGCTATCCGGTAAAAGTCGGCATGGGGCAGGTGTTGTTGGACCTGCCTCACGAAATCAGGCGAGACGTGGCGATCCAGATCAACAAGGATGGGCTGAGCAAAGACGGCATCGCTGACATTCGTGCCGACGGCAGCGTCAGGTTCGCGCTCGAGCAAATGAGTGTGATGGAACAGATGCTGGGCTTTTTCATGCCCGAGATGAACGTTCAGGAAGCCGCCGGGTGGGCCCATGAGCTGGGGCGCAAATACCAGACCTTTGCCGCGCAGATTCGCCAACAGGGAGTTAACAGCCATGTCAGTCAACACAGCGCCGTCGACCGTCGATTCAACTCAAACACTGGATCAGGATTACGCCCGGCAATACAGCGCGGACTTCGTCAGCCGCTGGGATGAACTGATCGACTGGAACAAACGCGCAGCAGGGGAGGGCGATTTCTTTATTCAACAGCTGCTTAAGGTCGGTGCCTGCCGGGTGTTCGATGCCTCCACTGGAAGTGGATTCCATGCCGTTCAGCTGCGACGTGCCGGGTTCGACGTGACGGCGTGCGACGGCAGCCTGACCATGGTCCGGCGCGCCAAGGCCAATTTTGCCAGCCGTGGCCTGGACATCCCGATCATCTGCAGCGACTGGCGCGATCTTGATCCCCAGGAGCTGGGCAGGTTCGATGCGGTGCTCTGTCTGGGAAGCTCGATCTGTCATCTCTTTGAGCAAAGCGAGCGTGTCGAAGTCTTGCAGCGTTTTCGCCAGCTGTTGCGTCCCGGTGGTGTGCTGCTGATCGACCAGCGCAATTTTCAGGCGATCCTCAACGGCAGGTTTGCCGCGTCGGGGCGTTATTACTACTGCGGCAAGACGGCGAAGGTCACGCTGGGCGAGGTCAATCCTTCACTGTGCGAGTTCGTCTACACCTTTGCCGATGGCGCTTGTTACACCCTGCGCGTGTTCCCGATTCAGCCCGAACAACTGCGCGTTGAAATGCAAATGGCCGGATTCTTCATGCCCAGAAGTTTCGGCGATTTCAAGCATGTCTATGACCCGATGAGCACTGACTTCATCATTCATCAGGCAGAGGTTTTCCGTGGTGATTCAAGGAGGAACATGTCATGAGTACCCACAGCGCAAGGTCCACATCCCCCCACAATCTGTTCGCCTACGACTTCACCGGCAGCAGCGAGGTTGCACCGCGCTCCCATGTCGTCTGGCTGACCGGTCTTTCGGCCGCAGGCAAGTCCACCATCGTCGATGGCCTGAATCCTGTACTCAGGGCGAGAGGGCTGCAAACCTGCATTCTTGATGGTGACTCGCTGCGCGCTGGCTTGTGCCGCGACCTGGGGTTTTCGGATCACGATCGCGATGAAAACGTGCGACGGGTTGCCGAGGTCGCTGCACTCATGGCCGACTGCGGCCTGACCGTGATGGTGGCGCTGATTTCGCCGACCCGCGCAGCCCGTCATCACGCACGTTCGATCATCGGCAATGAGCGTTTTGTCGAGGTGTTTATCGACGCGCCGCTGGCGGTGGTCGAAGCTCGCGATCCCAAGGGTCTTTACCGCAGGGCAAGGCGGGGTGAGATCCCGGGTTTTACCGGCATCGATGCAGCGTATGAACCACCCGTCTTTCCCGAACTGCACATTCACAGTGATCAGGTCAGCGTGGCAGGGGCGGTGGACATGATTGACACCTGGTTGAGGCGATCGGGAGGCGTTTAGTCTCAACAAAAGGGCATTGCCTGGCCGGTCGTTTTGCGGCTGTCTGAAAAACGGGCGAATCGGCACATCTCTGCCATCATTGAAGCTTCGATCAATGCTGGGGACGGGCAATGTCCATTGGTCAGTTGAAAATCAATGCCATCCGCCTGGTCGGCGGCATGGCCGTGCTCGATTACTTGAACACCTGCGACGGGCGCCGGCCAGGTACTTCATTGCGCGAAGTGGTCGACAAACTGTCGAGCCTGGAAGACGTCGTGCACTGGTTTCGCCACGCAGGGCTGATCGATGCACAAGAGTACGAGCGGTGCCTGCAACAGGTGCAGAGCGCGTCCTGGCATTGTGTCGCGGCATTGGAGCGGCTGGTCGGGTTTCGCGAGTCGCTGTACCGGTTGTTGTTGCCGGTGGCGTTGGGGCATCCGCCCGATCAGGGCAGGCTGGATGCGTTGAACGAGGTGCTGACCAGCACCGCCTCTCAGCGGATGCTGGTGTCGACTTCGATGGGCGCTCTCTGGCGTTGGCGGGCGTGTGAATCACTGGAGACGATGATCCAGGGATTCATCGGGCGCATGGCGGTTGAGGCTGCAACGTTGTTGACCTCGCCCGATCTTGCTCGGCTCAAGGCCTGCGCGACGCCGGACTGCGACTGGCTGTTTCTCGACACCTCGAAGAATGGCCGGCGGCGCTGGTGCCAGATGAACGTGTGCGGTGCCAAAGAGAAAGCCAAGAGGGCCGTGGGGCAGCGTTAGTGGCTGTGCCGACCCATAAAAAAACCCTGCTCAAGCGCAGGGTTTTTTGTACCTCATCCGACCATCACAGCCCGGCGTGTTGCACCAGACTCAACAGCGGTTGCGGGTAGACACCCAGGAAGAACGCCAGCAGGGTGATGCCCAGCAGCATCACACCGCCTGCACGCTGCGCCCAGTTGAACGGGGCATCGTGGCGCTGGATCTTGGAGTCCTGCAGGTACAGGGTCACCATCACACGCAGGTAGTAGAACACGCCGATGGCGCTACCGATGACCAGCGAGGCGGTCAGCCACCACAGGTGAGCCTCGACGCCGGTGGCGATGATGTAGAACTTGCCGATGAAGCCGGTGGTCAGGGGAATACCGGCCAGGGACAGCATCATCACGGTCAGGACCGCCGTCAGGTACGGACGACGCCAGAACAGGCCACGGTATTCGAACATCGCATCGGCGTCGCGGCCGCTGTACGGCGACGACATCAGGGTGATCACACCGAACGCACCCAGGCTGGTCAGCACGTAGGTCACCAGATACACACTGATGGCTTCGACCGCCATACCCTTGCTGGCGACCATCGCGATCATCATGTAGCCGAAGTGCGCGATGGACGAATAACCCAGCAGACGCTTGAGGTTGTTCTGGGTCAGGGCCAGCAGGTTACCGATGATGATCGAGGCCACGGCGATGACCGACATGACATCGTTCAGTACGCCGCTGGTCGCCGCAGGCGAGATCTGGAACAGGCGAACCAGCACACCGAACACCGCGACCTTGCTGGCAGTGGCGAGGAACGCCGCCACCGGGGCAGGGGCGCCTTCGTACACGTCCGGGGTCCACAGGTGGAACGGCACCAGCGACAGCTTGAAGCCCAGGCCGATCAGCATCATGCCCAGACCCAGGCTTGCGACCGGGCTTGGCAGACCGGTGGCCGCCAGGGCCTTGCCGATCTCGATGAAGCTCAGGCTGCCGGCTTCGGCGTACAGCAGCGCCATGCCGAACAGCAGGAACGCAGAACCTGCCGCCGACAGCACCATGTACTTGATACCGGCTTCCAGCGAACGCTTGTTGAAGAAAGCGTAGGCCACCAGACCGTAGACCGGCACCGAGAGCAGTTCCAGGCCGATGAACAGGCCCGCCAAGTGCTTGGTCGCAACCAGCACCATGGCACCGGCCGCAGCCATCAGGATCAGCAGGTACAGCTCTTCGCGGTTGCCCGGATAGCCGGCCTTGCCTTCACCCAGATAGGCATGAGCCAGGGTGACGCAGGCCAGGGTCGAGACCAGGATGATGCCGATGTACAGCAGGGCGAAGCTGTCGATCTGCAGCAGCGGGGTGACCGCCAGTGGCGCGACCTTGAGGGCCGGGTAGATCGACAGCAGGGCCAGGTTGAGTCCCGCCACAGTCAGCAGGAACGATTGCGAGTGATTGCGACGCCATGCGATGCCCAGCATCACCACCACAACGGTGATGCTGGTGATCAGCAGCGGCGCCAGCGCAATAAAGTGTTGAATCGTCAGGTCCATAGCGCTCTTACCGGGCCGAAGCGAGTTGAGTGAAGGCGGTGCCGAGCCATTGCTGCACGCCATGCATGGTCGCCGAAGAGGTGTCCAGGATCGGCTGCGGGTACACACCCAGCAGCACCAGCAACACCGCCAGACCCAGCACCATGATCAATTCCCGTCCATCCATGCCTTTGTAGATTTCTTCGGTCTTTGCCGGACCGAAGTAGGCGCGGTGGATCATGATCAGCGAGTAGACCGAACCGAACACAAGGCCCGATGTGGCGATGGCGGTGATCCACGGTGCGCTGACGAAGGTGCCGATCAGGATCAGGAACTCGCCAACGAAGTTACCGGTGCCTGGCAGGCCCAGCGACGCGGCCGCGAAGAACAGGCTGATGGCCGGCAGGTAAGCGATCTTGTTCCACAGGCCGCCCATTTCGCGCATGTCACGGGTGTGCAGGCGCTCGTACAACTGGCCGCTGAGGATAAAGAGTGCGGCGGCCGACAGACCGTGGGCCAGCATCTGCACCACGACGCCTTGCAGGGCTTGCTGGCTGCCGGAGTAGATACCGATCAGCACGAAGCCCATGTGCGAGACGCTGGAGAACGCGATCAGGCGCTTGATGTCGGTCTGGGCGAAGGCCAGGAAGGCACCGTAGAAGATGCCGATCAGGCCCAGGGCCATAGCGATCGGGGCGAACTCGGCCGAAGCGTTGGGGAACAGCGGCAGGGCGAAACGCAGCAGACCATAGGCAGCGGTCTTGAGCAGGATACCTGCCAGGTCCACGGAACCTGCGGTTGGCGCCTGGGCGTGAGCGTCAGGCAACCAGGAGTGCAGCGGCACGATCGGCAGCTTCACCGCGAAGGCGATGAAGAAGCCCAGCATCAGGATGTACTCGGTGCTGTGAGACAGCTTGGTCTTCAGCAGGTCGGCGTAAGCGAAGGTGATCACGCCGGTCTGATTGAAGTGCACCAGCACCAGGCCCAGGATCGCCACCAGCATGATCAGGCCGCTGGCCTGAGTGAAGATGAAGAACTTGGTCGCTGCGTAGATCCGGGTCTTCTTGCCATCTGCCGAGCTGTGACCCCAGAGCGCGATGAGGAAGAACATCGGCACCAGCATCATTTCCCAGAAGAAGAAGAACATGAACAGGTCGATGGCGAGGAACACGCCGACGACGCCGCCCAGGATCCACATCAGGTTCAGGTGGAAGAAGCCGACGTTACGCTGGATCTCTTTCCACGAGCAGAGGACCGAAAGCACACCCAAGAGGCCAGTCAGCAGGATCATCAGCAGCGACAGACCATCGAGCGCCAGATGCACGCTGATGCCGAAGCGCTGGATCCACTGGGCCTTGAATTCAACGGCCCAGCTTGGGTCGGCGCCAGGAACCGGCGCGTAAGTGTAGGTACCGGTCGTCCACAGCCACAGCGCCAGGGCGGTGAGCAGGGACATCGTAATCAGCGCAATCCAGCGCGGCAGGGTAGGGCCGAAGCGCTCACCTTGCCAGCACAGCAGGCCGCCGATGAAGGGGATCAGGATTAGCCAAGGCAGAATCATGACGGGCTCAATTCCTTTCGCAAAGTCGCAAGGTTCATGTCAGATCGACTCATCAGACCAGCACAATCGCGCCAAGCACCAGTACGGCACCTGCGGCGATAGAAGCGGCATACCAGCGCAGCTGACCGGTTTCGGTGCGGCTCATCAGACCATTACCGGCTTTGACCAGACGCGGAATCACACCAATGGTGTGGTCCAGCGGGTCGCCACGCAGGATGCGGCTGATAGCCAGGTAAGGTTTGACGAACAGCAAATCGTAAACCCAGTCGAAGCCCCATGCCGCGAACCACCAGGCGGACAGGAAGCGACCCGGACCGCTGTTGGCGATGGCCGTAACCAGACGACGCTTGCCCAGGAACAGCAGCGCCGCCAGCAGGATACCGGCCAGGGCGATGGCGCCCGAGGCGATTTCCAGGCTGTGCTTGGCTTCGCCGCCGGCATGACCCGCGCTCTCAGGCAACACCCCAGCCAGTGGCGGATGAATCCAGGCGCCAATGAACGTTGAAAGCACGATCAGCACGCCCAGCGGCAACCAGTGGGAAATCCCGTGGCCTGCGTGAGCTTCGGTCTTGGCTTCGCCGTGGAAGGCGATGAAGATCAGGCGGAAGGTGTACAGCGAAGTCATGAAGGCTCCGACCAGACCTGCGTAGAGCAGATACTGATGGCCGCTGGCGAAGGCTTCCCAGAGGATCTCGTCCTTGGAGTAGAAGCCTGCAGTCAGGATCGGCAGTGCCGCCAGGGCCGCGCCGCCGACGATGAAGCTGGTGTAGGCCAGTGGCAGTTTCTTCCACAGGCCGCCCATCTTGAAGATGTTCTGCTCGTGGTGGCAGGCAACGATCACCGCACCGGAAGCAAGGAACAGCA